>Ga0213861_10001049_pt1 | contig 24715 bp, 27 predicted proteins | sample PICome_4_FD_160110 | JGI IMG/M metagenome (GOLD analysis project Ga0213861, IMG submission 160110) | Coastal seawater microbial communities near Pivers Island, North Carolina, United States - PICO131 | ecosystem: Environmental > Aquatic > Marine > Coastal | place: USA: North Carolina... | reverse complement strand
CCACCGTAGAGTGTGCCCAAGTCAGACGGATTAATGGGCGCTGCTTCGACCGCCACCACCACCTCATCTGGCTTGGGGTCGGGAATCGTGATCTCTACTAGGGCACACTCTACGGTGGCATTCTCATGAACACAGCTTTGCATTTGCAATGCCTTCATTTCTTTCTCCTCCCAAAAAAGCGCTGATCAATAGCGCGCTGCGCGCTCAGACTCGGATAACAAAGAAGCGGTCACCCCACTTCGAGCGCGATAAATAACAGTGTACGCAAGGACCGCTTGTACATATTCACGGGTCTCTCCAAACGGCAACGAATCCACCCATTGATCTAGCGGCAACTCACCAGAGGACCAACGCGAGACACGGCTTGGCCCCGCGTTATAGGCGGCTAACGACTTCACACGATTACGCTCGTAGCGCCCCATGAGTTCGCGGTAGTAGGTCGCGCCTAATAGGATGTTTATATTGGGTTGGTACAACGAAGCGTCGCCACGATAACCGGTGCTTTGCTTTGCCGCCATGCTGCGCGCCGTCGATGGCATTAACTGCATCAACCCCCTCGCGCCCACTTTGGATCGTGCAAACGGATACAATCCACTCTCGCGTCGAGCAACGGCAATCAGCTCGTAAGCGTCGAGCTGCTGGAGCGCCGCGATGCGTTGAAACTCGTCCCAGTGGACAGCGGGAAATCGCAGATCAAGCCGATCCCAAATAGCACCTGAGTTCGCCGCGTCTATCGCAAGGTCAAACCAGTTTTGCTCAATCGCGAGATCCCCCAAGCGCTCGCGATCTGCCACCGCTACCTGATTGAGTGTGTGGCGCCACTGCTCTTTAGCCAGTCGCTGTTGCTTTAACACCAGCAGCTCCTGCACTCTCCCCACTCCCAACCAGATAGCTGGACTCTCAGGCCTGTCGAGTGTCGGCGGAGGGCTCGCGTTGAGCTGATAAGCGGCGCCCAAATGGTCAGCGGCTAAAAACCCATGAAAGCTTCTAGTCTGCGAAAGCGCCTCCCAAAGTGCTTCAGTTGAACCCGATCCGAGCTGATCACGACTGCGCGCGTCCCAGTAACGCCATCGATCTTGTCCCTGGGCAGACGAGGACAGCCAACCCAAACCACGTTGAATAGCGGCCCAGTCACCCCGCGCAATCTGCTTGCGCAACCAGATGAGTGTTAACTCGTCATCACGCAAACGTTCTATCTGCGCATCGACCCAGCGTGCGGGCGCAGGCGCTCGCTCGGCGAATAGACTATGACGCACAATCGACCCTCTCATCAGGTCAGACTGCTCAACGGTCAAGCGATGCGTCTGGGCCAATGCCGTCATCGTTTTGTACGCTTTACTGGGATTCAACTGCGCTAGGCGGACGACGCCGTAGGCTATTATATCGCCATGGCGCAACGTGTCCTGATAGCGCCCCCTCTCAATGCGAGAGGGCCGCCGATAGACGGCGCCCAACTCATCGAGATCTCGCTGCAAACTGTCGCCAGCGAAACGTTTTAAATAACGAATAAGATGCCCATTCTTCGCTTTAAACGCCTTGAGCGCGCGCGACCAAATCATCGCGCCGTCTGGCCCACCGGCTGCCATCCACCGATCAAATAGCGGGTCGCAGGCATCATCTTGTGAAAAACCGACATTCCATAGTGCTGCCGCTCCCGCATACGCGATGACCGGTTCGCCGGTGGCTAGCTGCGCGCGATAGTAATGGCATTGTAGCTCTGTCATGGCAGGTGGCGCGTCGAGCACACCCAGAAAGGCCTGCCAGCGTCGATCTTGCGCCTTGTGCCGCAGATACGCGACCAAGAAGCGACTCGCCAGCGGGGTACCCTGAGCACGAGCGATAAACGTCTTGGCCTCCGCAGGCGTCATGTCATGAAGGAGCCCCAAACTGGTTGAAAAGTCGAGATCGATCCTCAGCGGGTAATCCGCTAGGGCAGATCGTATTTCGCGGTAGCGATTGCCTGCACCTGAATCAAGTTCCACCAGAGCCTCTTCGTACAGCGCTCGCTCAGTAGCCCACTGATCAACAGAGGGTATCGGGGACACTTCACTGCCCATCGCCGCTGAACAAAACAGCCACCCCAGACAGGCGACCCCGCCCAGAAAGCGAAGCGCCTCCATAAGCCTCAAAATGATCCTGTGATACAACCCAAACATCCTATAAAAATGCAATACAAGTCTCCGCTTTTCAATCACAAAGCGGTAGGATTTCGATCCTCTGAGCGCTGGACGCCTATCAATGAAACCGACAACCGTTAAATTAACAGAATATAGTCATGGTGCGGGCTGTGGTTGCAAAATTGCGCCAGACGTCCTGTCACGGATTCTTGCTGGTGAGCCCTCCGAAAAGATGCGCGCTGCGTTTCCCGAGTTACTGGTGGGCCATCATTCTCGAGATGATGCGGCCGCTGTTGAATTGCCCGACGGTCAGGTCATTTTGTCGACCACCGACTTTTTTATGCCAGTGGTGGACGATCCCTACGACTTCGGCCGAATCGCTGCCACCAACGCCATCTCCGATATCTATGCCATGGGCGGCAAACCATTGGTGGCGGTTGCCATACTTGGCTGGCCGGTTAATGTGCTAGACCCCGCTATCGCAAATCTTGTCATTCGCGGTGGCCGCGATGCCTGCAGCGCACTCGGCTTCGCACTGGCCGGCGGCCACAGTATCGACGCGCCGGAGCCCATTTTTGGTCTGGCAGTCACCGGGATCGTGCCCCCCTTAAATCTCAAACTAAACAGCGCGGCCAAAGCGGGTGATTGTTTACTGCTCACCAAGCCTATCGGTATTGGCATTCATACCACCGCCGAAAAGCAACGTCAGTTGCAAGCCGCGCATGAAGGGCTCGCCACAGAGTTCATGTGCCAAGCCAACACAATCGGCGCAGAACTGTCAGAAATAAGCGCCGTTCATGCACTAACAGATGTCACAGGCTTTGGCCTGGCGGGCCATCTACTCGAAGTCTGCAATGGCGCCGGCCTAGATGCCGGGCTAAATGTCAGCCGTATTCCTGAATTACCGGCGCTCGATGATTATATCGCCAAGGGATGTGTGCCGGGCGGCACCGAGCGAAACTATGCCGCCTATGGCGCTGCACTGCCCGAGCTGACACAGAGAGAAAAGGCCGTCTTGTGTGACCCGCAAACCAGCGGAGGTTTGCTGATTGCCGTTGCCGAAACGTCGTTGCATGAGGTGCAAGTAGTGCTGCACAACAACGGCCTACCCCAAGAGGTCATTGGTACACTCAGCACTCGATCTGGCGCAACCTCTCGAATCACTTTGTCCTCAGCGTGATGAGCGAGATCGACGACCTCGAGTCGCTTTTTCTAAATGATATTCCGCTGATTGATACGCGGGCGCCGGTCGAATTCAATAAAGGCAGCCTGCCGCTCGCCAGTAATCTCCCCCTCATGATCGACGAAGAGCGAGAGGCAGTGGGTATTTGCTACCAACAAAAGGGACAAGCAGGTGCCTTACGGCTTGGGCACAAACTCGTCAACGGCGAGCTTAAAGCGGAACGTTTGAATCAGTGGATTCATTTTTCACAGCAGCACCCTAACGGCGCTCTATTTTGTTTCCGGGGTGGTTTACGGTCAGAGATTACACAGAGCTGGCTGAAGGAAAAGGGGATCGACTATCCCCGCGTTCGTGGCGGTTACAAAGCGATGCGGCGTTGGCTCATCGATGCGGTGGAGAGAACCTGCACCCGCACTCCAATATTACTGTTAGGCGGAAAAACAGGCTCGGCAAAAACCCGGGTGCTCAATGAGGGATTTTTGGGCAACCCCATCAAAGGGAGCATCGACCTAGAGGGCCTCGCTAATCATCGAGGATCGGCATTTGGTAAACGAGTGACCGCGCAACCGACTCAAATTAGCTTCGAGCTCGCGGTGGGCATCGAAATGGCGAAACGATACGCCGAGGACCCGTCGCGCCTCATTTTAGAGGACGAGGGCCGGCTGATTGGTCGCTGCGCCCTGCCCCTGCCATTACAAGAGGCGCGGCATCACGCTAACTGGATCCAGCTCGAGGTACCCTTGAAGGACCGAGTTCAGCATTCCTACGATAATTATATCCTCAGTAACCTCGAAGAAATGGTGACACTGTCGGCCGACTGGGACACCGCGTTCAATGAATTCGAGCGGGGCCTACTCGACGCGCTCACCCGGATCCAAAAGCGTCTTGGTGACACACGATACAGTGCACTGCATGCGGACCTGACCGCCGCACTCAGTAGCCACCGGCTCGGCGATCCTGAGCCCCATAAAAAATGGATCGAAGTGCTACTGACGCAGTACTACGACCCGATGTACAACTATCAGATGGCCAAGAGGGCCCAGGCGCCTGTGTTGCAAGGCAATGAGGCAGAGGTCATCGGTTATCTCACGGACTAGCGCGCGACGACTGGTTCCGGCGGCCAACCATAAAGTGCATGATCCCAATCCTTCACCCTATGATCGAAGCCCTTGTGCGATTAGATAGACCCAAGTGGTATTTGAGGTAGAATCTCCGCGCCTCTCCCTGTAGTTAAACAGGATATAACTACCGCCTCCTAAGCGGTGATTCCAGGTTCGAGTCCTGGCGGGGAGGCCAAGATGCCCTGAAACCCCCATAGAATATAGGTTTCAAGCACCTCGGAACGCTCAAAAACGCCAATTCTCGGAACGTTTCTCGGAACACAATGACCTCGGTCTCAGTCACTTAGCCCCAGAAAATCGCCGCGCCAAAAATGAGAATCGGCAGGAGTCCCTAGCGTTTTCGATTTAGCCCCCTGAGGATATCGAGGGCTTTACTGGATTTTATATATGCCTATATCCCAGCCCGGCGGGAATTACTCAGGCTGTTCTTCACCCTCGTCGCCTTCCTCTTCACCCTCGTCGCCTTCCTCTTCACCCTCGTCGCCTTCTTCTTCACCCTCGTCGCCTTCTTCTTCACCCTCGTCGCCTTCCTCTGCATTGGCCTCGTGCGCAGAGTGATCGCCCGAGTCAGCTTCTGTCTCAGCGTGGTGGCCCTCTTCGCCTGCAAGGTGACCATCTGCAAACGCAAAGCCCGTGAAGCACATCAGTAATATCGCAAAGATTGTTTTCATTATTCTGTCCTTTGTAGTCGGGTCACTACATTGCGCCTTTCTGAGGCATAAAGCGAGGATTCAAATTAGCTATTTATATACAGAGGCTAAACCCCCAATCTCCCCCAGCGCCCTCCACCGGGGGGCTGGAAGGGGCTGTGCCCTGAGAGAATCCAACCGCTTTGCCGTTAATTTGGTTCGCAAAGTACAACGAAGGCTTATTAACGGGCCTATTTTTTTGACCTGAGCAGCAATACCCAGAGCTAAAAAAAGCCCCAGTAAAAACTGAGGCTTCACAGAGATCAGCTGACCTCAAACTAAACTTTATTACTCCGACACCATCATATGCGAACGATGCAGATCAACACTGCAATTAGCCGGCTCTGTGTAGCCAGCAGCGGTTAAAAGTTTGCCTGTTGAGCCATCACGAGAATGATCCATCAGCTTGGCCATGTCCTCAGGCGCCCCTGTAACCATTGCTCCGTAATCGAAGCCGGCATTTCCAAAGCCGGGAGTAAACATGTAGCTGCCAACGGTACTTCCAATCTGCTCATTCTGAGTGCGATTCACAGCGTTTCTATATGCCAGAGCATTTGCAATCGTATTACCAGCTTTCAGTTCGCAAACACGAATATATAGCGGCTTCACTGGTGCATCAGGGGCATCCTCTCCAGCCTGATGGAAGCTAGACATAGTGGGGCGACCACAGGTCATCAGCTTGTTGATCTTCACATCAATTCTCCCTCCATGTTCTAGCCAAGCGGCATCAGCAGCGAAATAGTCACCCCAAGTTGGGAAGTAGTTGACCCAACGCACATCTGGCTCATCATAGGGAGGGCTAACCGCAACCGCCTCCCACAAGAACGTGGTCATGTCCAAATCGTACTTGCCTACGAAACTGGCAAAGTCACCTGAACCCAGTGCAACAACGTCGCCAGCAGTAACACCATCGTTAAGCGAGCATTCGTAAACCTCTGCAACCATTGGCTCAGGTTCTTCGTGATGCGCAGCAAAGCTACCTGTAGACAACAAGATTCCCAGTAAACACACTATCGTTCGGTACATATTTCAAATCTCCTTTGAGTGTTCTTTTTTTGGCTAAGGCTCACTTAACCAAAAAGTAAAGTACAAGAAGTAGATGAAGTTATTGGTGTAAAAAAAGCGATATATTCGCAGTCATCCGTTGCAACTTTGCAACACTAGTGAGCGTTTGAATCCCTATTTTTTGACCTGAGCAGCAATCCAGACTGCAAAAACACCAAGGTAAAGAGGGGCAGACGGCAGGACTGGGTGACAAGGAACACCTCAGCGCCTAAGTAGGATGCTCTAGAAAAGATCCCCTGCTATTTTGGTACGGCCACCTTATAAGAAGTTGATCAGTGAGGCGACCCCAAAGCCGCCTAGGGTTATTGTGAGGATCGACGCCAGCATCAGCAGCGTGTGCGCCTCACTGTCTGTCACTTCGACTCCAAGTCGTTCTCGACTGGTTCCTCTGTGACAACATCCTGCACGGATTCTAGCGCACGCTTCACTGCCATAAATGCCGAGATCTCTCCTGCACTGAGTTGAACACGCTGTAAAAATTGAAGTGTTAAATCTGCTATTTCCTTGGTCATGATGCGCTCCTTGTCATTAGTCAAAGAGCCGCTAGGCTCCGCCCCCACAACCCCTTCAGTCCCTTAACCTGCCGGTATGAGAACCCAAATCGGGGAAAAAACCCCCACCTTTCGGCGGGGAAGAAGACACTTTCTAGGGATAGCCACGTATTTTCCGAACGCAGCAAGAACAAGATATCAACCGATCGTGACGCGATGATGATCTTTTCGTGATCATTCGGTGAACATGCCGTGACAGTTTGGTCACGAGCCAGCTGTGTCTTCGTCCATACATCCTCCTTGATGTTGATTAATTAGGTGCCGCCATTTCGAGAAACAAGTGAGGCGCCAACACGCTCCTAAACCACAGATAGAACATGGACTTACGTTCCATAAATCGTCCGAAAACTGCAATTTTATGGGCGGTTTAATGGAAAAAAATGGCCTGGGTCTTAGTCACCTAAGCCCAGAAAATCGCCGCGCCAACAATGAGAATCGGCAGGAGCCCCAAGTCGATCTCTAATTAGGTCCGAAAGGGTGTGTAGAATCGAATACAAATTTGAAGAGGCAACACATGATGGCGATTAAAGGGTCGTGTGAGTGCGGAAAGGTTACTTTCTCAGTAGAAGGGCCTTTGCGCCCGACGTTTGCTTGCCATTGCACTCAGTGCCGTAAAACCAGTGGGCATTACTGGGCGGCGACCGGTGTTCCTAGTAATCAACTGACGCTCATTAAGGACGCTGGGCTTAAGTGGTATCGGTCTAGTGATCGGGCACGGCGCGGTTTCTGTGTAGGCTGTGGTTCATCGTTGTTTTGGGAGATGGACGGTGAATACTCAACTTCAATTGGTGCTGGGACCCTTGATGATTTGCCTAGCAGTGCGACAAAAGTTGTGAAGCATATTTTTATGGCGGATAAGGGCGCTTACTACGATGTGGTAGATGGGTTGCCTCAGTTACAAAGCTGGTAACCGCTTGCGCTAAAAATGAGAATGGGCAGGAGTCCCAAGTGGCGTTTATATCGGCCCCCTACCGGATCATGGAAAGGATTCTCACTTGAGATTAGCTGTTTATATACAGAGGCTAAACGCTCAATCTTTCACAGCGCCCTCCACCGGGGGTATAGAAAGGGCTGTACCCTGAAAGAATCCAACCAAGCGGCTGGTGTTTTGAGAGAACACGCGCAGGAATAAGCGCAATATATGCAATGGCATAGCCAATGGATCAGCTCCACCCAACCCCAAGTAACTGCGACGAATACATGCTAGGGAGTCCATGATGAAACTGTTGTTCATCTGCACCCACAACCGATGCCGAAGCATCCTGTGCGAGGCGATCGTGAATCAGCGAGGCCGAGGGTGGTTGCAAGCTGCCAGCGCGGGCAGTGCACCTGCAGCATTCGTGCACCCCCTGACGCTCCATTATCTGAGCGAGCGCGGCTACGAAACCGCTGGTCTGGTGAGCCAATCTTGGAATGACCTTGCAGACTATGAGCCTGACCGGGTCATTACGGTGTGTGATAGTGCGGCGGACGAAGCCTGCCCGATCTGGATGGGCACTGTGGCGAAGGGGCATTGGGGTCTACCCGACCCCTCGCGAGTCGAAAGCAATGACGAGACGGTCCGAAATGCCTTCATGTCGGTCATTGATCGTATCGAAGGCAAGGTCGATGAATGGGTATTAGCGGCGCGGTCTGGGTCGCGCTCAGAGTGGGCATGACTGAAAAGAGTTTAGGGTGGGTATTTTTGAATCGCCGCGCGCGAAATGACAATGGGCAGGAGTCCCAAGTGGTTTTGATCTAGGCCCCCTACCGGGTCACAAAAAAGGGGTCTCCCTTGAGGTTAGTCAAATTCTATTCGATGCTAAACGTCCAATCTCTCACAGCACCCTCCACCATTGGGCGAGAGGTTAAAGCATTCCTTGAGAAGGTGGCTATTATGGCCCCAAAGCTATAGGCAGGTGCTGGTCAGAACTTCCCAAAGACACGCGCGAGGTTATGTCGTCTCGAACACTTCTCTGCGTCGACCCGCTAGTTTAGAGCTCAGCCTGCAGTATCGGACCATCCACAATTCTTACTGTATGGTGGTGCCCGACACAAAGGAGATGGCGATTGCTCTCGTTTATTTGGTTGATCATTGATATTGGCATCGCGCTGGCGTACATCGCTGCGCCGTGGGTAATTTTGGCACGGCTCGACTTTGAATGGCCCGATTGGTTAAAGGACGGAATCGTCCTCGTCATCCTAGCCGTCATCTGGACGGGTATCGCACTGTACTTAGCGACTCAAACGGTACTTTGGCTAGGTTTCGTGCCATAGGCATCTAAGTCATCCACTGCGCCGGCTATTGATCTCGTGGATAAGAGTAAAGGTGTACCAACGTTGTCAGGCGCTAAGACACATCCAAGTGGCACGCCAGCCTGTATAACTCACTCCTCCGCTGCTGCGAGCCCCCATAAAGGGACCCTCCATGAATGACCGCATTACCTTACATCACCTCGAATATTCACAATCTTTCCGGGTACTCTGGATGCTTGAGGAGTTGAATCTGGACTACGACCTGGTCGTGCATGAACGGGACAGCAAGACCATGGCCGCGTCCGACGAGTACAAGGCGCTGTCACCCCTCGGGACTGCGCCCGTTATCACACAGGGAGACCTAGTGATGGCCGAGAGCAGCGCGATTATGGACCACATACTAGACCAAACACCGAACCATACGCTCAGGCCAGAGCCTGGCGAACCGCATCGCGCGCGTTATCTTTTTTGGTGGCATGCGACACAGGGCTCCATGATGCCGCTGCAACTCATGGCAACCGTCATGGGCATCTCGCAAAAACAACTACCGTTCTTTTTAAAACCGTTCGTAAAGCTCTATGTGGGCGCACTTACCAATTTATTTATTCAACCCCGGCTGGATAGGATTCTAGCGGTAGCTGAATCAGATCTAGGGGACGCACCCTGGTTCGGTGGTGAAGTGGTATCGGCCGCCGACTTTCTCATTGCTTATAATATGATCGTCGGCGCTGAGCGCGACATGATTGACGCCAAACGCTATCCCCGATGCATGGAATGGGTGCAGCGCATGAAGGCTCTGCCCAGCTTTGCCACCGCAACAACAAAGGATGGTCGGGCCAGCATGGCGCTCAACTACTGATAACTCGCTCACCAGCGCTCACCCCGAACGCGCGTCAGCGCCAGTAAACCGGCGCGCTAGGCGCGCTTGTCTTCCAAGTAGGACGAGAGCGTGGCGTGAAAGTGCCGAATCCGGAGCTCTTGATAACTCGCCGTAAGCACTTGGCCAGACCGAGATGCCATCAGGCCTTTTTGCACCTCCGGTAAGTTGTTGGCGTCCTGATCAAATAGCGACCCCAGCATACCGAGCTCCTCTGCCTCCGCGTAGCGTTCGTCATAACCGAGGTGGAGTGTTTTTGCGTCTGGCGGTCTGGGCGCGTCTGCAGCGAAGCCATCGAGTAAATAAATATCCATGATGCAGCCATCCACGTTCATACCATCGGGACGATAGCGATAAGTGATCTGGCTCTGAAAGCCACCCCACGGCGCAAAATTAGGAAAGACCAAATACAAGATAGAATCCATCGTCTCGGCGTCGGTCACCGAAGCTAGCTTGTCGGCCTCTAAAAACGCCGCAAATTCTGCTTTTCGAATAGCGCCAATCGCTTCTCTGGAGCTGATGTCATCGGCAGACTTGCCTGTCAGCGCCAGCGCCTGCTCAAAGCCCTCCGGCCCCGTCATTGCCTCGACTGACTCGCGGATGTTAAAGCGGTCTGCCTGCCCCGGATTGGGAATACCCTGTGGCGTGATCGTGCGGCTCAAATGCTCCCCGAAAACGTCGTACTGAGAGTTATCACCCCCGGTAAAGGATAGTATTTGAGGGTGGGTCTGGATCGCATGGTAAGACTCAATAAACGCCTCCATGGCCACCTTCCAGTTGCACCGGATCTTTTTTTCGACATGCAACGAAACGTAGCGATCCTCGGGTGCCCAACGCGTAAAGTGATCGCCTAGAACCGAAGCATACTCGTCGAATGCTGGCGCCTCGGGATCCATATTAATCAGTACCCAACCGCCCCACGAGGTCACCTGCACTTCCGGCAGGTTCAATTGGCTCAGCGCGTCCTCGTCAAATTCCCAATCGCAATACGCGTCTTTAAAGCTGCCGTCGAGATGCCAACAAAACCCGTGATAGGGGCAGCGGATCTCGTGACTCACGCCACGCCCCGACTTCAGTGCGCGTCCGCGGTGCAGACAAGAATTATGAAACCCCTTTAATTCGCCAGACTCGGTAAGCACCAGCAAAATCGAGTACCGCGTAATATCGTAAACGAAATAGTCTCCCGGATTCTGGAAGGCCGTCTCTCGACAGACCATCTGCCATACTTTCGGCCATAAATTCGACACCTCCTTGTCAAAAACGCCCTGATCAGTCCAGCGATCTGTGGCAATCAGGTCGGAAGGTATCTCTGGCTGAGTATCGACTCGTAGCGCGTCTGGCACTGCCACGCACTCTTGATCCAATAACTCTTGATAACTCAGAAAATCGGGTCTTTTCATGACTAAACCTTAAGCATTAATGATGGGGACGGCGGATCACGAGACCGTCTTGCTGAACGAGATGTGTAGGTCCGTCAATCCGCGCAACAGTACATTGGGGCTGTGCTTCAGTGGATTCTTTCCCTCAACCAGCGCCCAATCAGTAGTACGATTCAGTAACCCCGTCAGCCCAACCTGCATCTCCATTCTGGCCAACTGCGCGCCTAAACAAAAGTGAGTGCCCTGCCCAAAGGCCAGGTGACTATCAACATTTTCTCGCGCCACACTCATTGCTCCGCCGTCAGTGAATACAGACTCGTCGCGGTTGCCCGCTGCAAAGCGGACCATTAAAAAAGCGCCTTCAGGAATATCTACGCCCCCAATCTTGGTGTCTGCCGTCGCGCGACGCCACATACCACTGGTAGGCGTCTCAAGCCGCAAAATTTCCTCAACCGCTGCCGGTATGAGATCGGGGTGCTGCCGCAACATCGCTTGCTGGTCGGGATTCTGGATCAGCAGTACCACGCCGCCTGCAATCGCGCTGGTCGATGTTTCATTACCCGCGACGAGAATTTGCTGAATCATCCCCAAGGCCTCTGGCTTGGTCAGCAAGCGACCCTCATCAATCGTATTATTAGCCAGGTCGGAGATAATGTTGTCCTCGGGCGCTTCGCGCATACGGTCCAGCAACGCAGCAAAATAGTGCTGGAACTCAACAATATCTTTGGCGTTTTGAATTTGCTCTTCCTCATCGGCGAGCCGGCCCAATCGACTCGCTGACGCATCGGACCATTTCTTAATCAACGACAGCTCTGACCGGGGCACACCCAACTGATCTGAGATCACGTAGATCGGTAGCGGCACACAAAAACGATTTAGAAGATCCACCTCCGGCTCATCAATCCACTGGTCAATGAGCTCATTGCTCATCTTCTCAACTTCACTGCGCATCCCCTCGATACGCTTATTCGAAAACACCTTATTAACAAGATTGCGATACACCCGGTGTCGCGGCGGATCCTGGGTCAGCAGGGTTTCAACCATCTCATAACCCTGACCATAGATAGCATTGACCTCCTCATTAGAGGACCCCGTGTTGAGAAGCGCACTAAAGCTGCTCGAGAAGCGGCCGGGGTCGCGAATGATTTCGCGAATATCGTCATACCGTGTCACCACAAACACATTGGTGCCCGGCATCTGCCATACCGGCGCCTCTTCTTGTAGCTGCTGGTAGACATGAAATGGACATTCCTGCACTTCAGCGCTGAAAAAGTCCAGTTCCGATAGCTTCACTTTGCTCATTTCAGGGCCTCCTTTAAAATCAAATCTGCGGTGGGAAAAGCACTCTTCCCGAGAGAGCGGGCTTTTGCCTCAACGAAGGAAGCAAAATCGCCGACTACTATTTGCCACACAAAATAACGTGCTGAACCCTCTATTTCCATCTCAAACGGAGTAAACCCCATGGGAATATACGAAAAGTCAGCCGCCCCATGAACATACAAATGCTGGCTCTGAAAGGCTTCCAACGCTTCTCTATCTTCGCAATCCACCATATCGAAAAACGCGACCGCAGGCTGATCCACGTTGAGTCGCTGCAAGTATTGGGCGGGAAAGAGTCCCCCTGTCCACCGGGCATTGATTTCGGTGATCATGATGTTATCGCCAGAGATGAAATAGTCGATGCCGCAGTTCACTCCCCTCTCAGAGACATAGCCATGGTGACGCGCATACTCGCCTACCCGATAGAGCATCTCGCGATGCGAGTCCATAATCGCCAGCTCAGGAGAGAGGTAATTACCTACCCACTTTCCGCCAGCAAATAGCAGCTGTCGCACATTACTGATCTCGACACGTTCGGGCGTGATGGTGAGATCTACAGTCATTTCTTGCCAGTTGCCCGTATCCAACACCCGCTGCAGTAACACCAGCACCTCATCGTCGTACTCTTCGATCCGCTCTAAACACTGTGCTGTGGAATCCACCTTGAAGACGTTGCGAGAACCGGCAAGGCCCAACAGCTTCATCATTAAGCCCGCTGCATTTGCCTCAAAAAAATGATCGGCCTCTCCGGCTGCGATAGCGGATTTGGCATAGACCTGAGTTTGGGGAACGGGCAACCCCGCAAGAGGAGCATGCTGAGCAAAGTGCAGCTTAGAATTCACATTACGGCTCATATCGAGAGCGAATCGATCCTGATGCAGCGGCAAATTGCTGCCACTCCACATATAGAGATTGAGCAACTCCACCGCTGGCAGCGTCTGGGACACACTTTCATAGAAGCCGTCTAGGGGATGGTATTGCCAGTGCGATGCGGGCACTGATTCCAGCCCCATCTGCTGGAACATTTGGTTGTAATGGCGTAAGTGAGCGTCCCAAGGGGCTTCGCTAAAAGCCTCCGCCAACGCCACATGATCAACGTGCTTGCCCAAACCCGTTAAGGCGACTTGCAACGCACAAGTCAGCACCTGATTTTCATAGTGGTCTACTTGTTGCTTGGGCGTGAGCGACCCTAGATCGTGATGCAGCGAGCAATCATCGCCGGCCATCGCGTATAAGGCTGAGCCTGTTTGCTCCGGTACAAATGATCCAACTTGCATTCAAAATTCCTCTATTGGCGTCATCCAAAGTGACCCGCCGTCGTGTCACCGCGTCACAATTCCCTACCTAGCGAGTCGACAACAGACTGAGCCGTCACTGCCACCTGCCATTATGCTGAGATCCCTGCCGCTTTGAGACCCATTGCTTCCACCACGTTAGCGCTAGCCGAGGCGGCGCGTAGTTGCCCAGCGAGGTCGGCAAACCCATCACCAGCAATGGTATCCATCTGCAGCCCAGCAGCATGATTGTCTGCAAGGATCGGTGCTAAATGACGCGCAAACTGACGATCAAACTGCTGCAGTATCGGCAACACCTGCCGTTCAGAAAACCCGGGACGTAACTCAGCGATCAAATTCGCCAGTTGATCCGCGACACGGAAGCACGTGTTCATCCCCATGCTGCGTGCGGGGTGCATCGCATGCCGCGCATCCCCCATTAACACAGCAGCACCCTCGCCTACATAGGCCTCACTTTGCTGCGACACAGGCGGATAGAGTGCACCAAACGCCAACGTCTCAAAATCAAGGGTCGGACACCACTCACGCAGCTGCTCGTGCAACTGCGACTCTGGCGCGTCACGCCAAAGCGTTAACTCCTCTACCGCTATCGGAAACCCGATTTTAGTACCGCCCCCTGTTCGAGGAATCAGTGACAGCATTCTATTTTGCGTCAGGTGGACGTCGAGCGTTCGCTTTTCGGGAACCGTGCGCTGCCTGCCATAGAGCACTGCAATCGGATGATGGTAGCGATGGCGCTGAATATCGATATCGAGACGAGATCGCACACTCGAGCCGGTGCCATCTGCGCCGACCAGCAGGGTGCAGGATATCTCCTCGGCCCCTTGAGGCGACTCCCAAGACAAATGCCAACAAGCTTGCGCTCTCGTCAAAGACCAATGTTTTGCACCTAATGTGCACCGTGCGCCATTAACAATGGCCCGATCTAAGAGCACACGACCAATATCCTCGTGATTCAAGAACAAAAACCACGGCGCGCAGTCTTTATGCTCTGGCACCGGAATCGTGACGATATGCTCATGTGATGAATCAAACCAACGAGTACCAAAGCGCTTCTCCCCGCCCGCCCGCAGTAAGCTATCCCAAATACCCCAGCGCGACAGAACGGGTGCCATTGCCGGCTGAATATGATCGCCCCGCGCCGTATCGAGCGGCTGATCACTCCGATCGATCAAACGGACACGAAAACCATGACTCGTCAGTGCTGTTGCCAGAGCAGAGCCAGCAATACCCGCACCGATGATGGCAACATCCACCTGCTCCCTGCTGCTCACCAGACCCCCTTGACGTTCACGATACGATTCCCATAATGCGCTGACGACAGCCTACCTCAAAACGCTTTTTGCACTCAAAAATAAACGCCCTCCTCATGACCCTCCTCACGACTCCGTGTAGGTCTATGCCGTAAAAACTACAAGCCTCATCGTTACAACACCTATAAGGGTAGTGTAGTGTCGACACAGTGTTAAGAGGAAGCAAATCGATGCTAGGAACACCTCAAGATCGTCGTAAGTGGTCTGTCTTAAGCGGCTTGTTTCTGGTTTACATGGCCTCTAATGGCATTACGCTGCACACCCTGCCACTGCTCTATCCCGAACTCATCGAAACCTTTGGCTGGCGTGCGAGTGAAGTCACACTGCCGGCGACGGTTTTCTTCGTTGTCGGCGCACTCACCTCGCCACCTGCCGGCTGGTTATTAGATCGCTATTCGTCACGACTGATCATTGCATTGGGCGGACTGTTGTTGTGCATTGGATTAGTGGCGTACGGCATGACACAGACCTTATGGCAACTGGTTGCCGTGTATGCCCTGCTCGGCCTGGCATTATCCTTGTGCGGCCTCGTCTCCAACATGGTCATGCTCACAAGCTGGTTCTCTAGCGGGCGCGGACGCGCTACTGGCATTTTGCTCATGGCTTCGAGCCTAGGGGGTGCGCTGTTCCCGTTCATCGTCGGAGTGGGGCTAGAGCAAAGCGGCTGGCGCACTACGGTCATGCTTGCGGGAATTGGCGTCGGGATCGCGATACTCGGCAGTGCCTGGTTACTGCTGCGGGATGGCCGCTTGGCGGTTCAAAATGTTGCTCCGTCGCCTTCACCCAGCCCTCGCGGCGTCGGATCGCTGAACGCGGCACTCAAAGAGCGACGCTTTTACGCCATTATCTTTATTACCGGCAGCCTGTGGTTCATCATCATTGCGCTTACGCAACACCAATCTATCCATCTCGCTCGCGACATCGGCCTTGCTAAAGCGCTGCTACCGACGGTTTTCAGTCTTTTCTTCGGCAGCTCAGTCATCGGCAAACTAGGCTTTGGCTTACTATCTGATCGTTTTGATCTCCATAAAGTGATGGCTATTTCGATACTGCTGCTAGCGCTCGCGTTACTCCTCTTGGCCCAGCTATCCGCAGTCGATAGAGTCCTACTGTATCTTTACGCTGTCATGGCTGGCGTTGGCTTCAGCGGGACGTTTACCTGCATCCAGCTTTTAGTCGCATCGCATTACACCGGCACCCACTATGGCCGTATTTTAGCCATCGTGGTACTCATCGATACACTTTGTGGAGCACTTGGCACAAGAGTCGTCGCGCTACTGCGTGAATCACAAGGCGATTACCAGATGGCGCTGACTATCATGGCGACACTGGCGCTGATTGCTGCGGTGGTAGTCGTGCGACTCCGCTCTGCAGCTCAAGGCAATGAGGCACGCAGCCCCGCCGCTTGATGCGCCTGACCGTCAATCCGGACGGATCGCCAACACGCAGCGTTCGTCTGATAACACATTCAGCATCGCCTCATCATTGTTAAAAGAGGACTTGTAATGATTCATAAAGGCGACGCCTTCCTCCCGAATGCGACGCCGCTGGAGCGCACTACAAAACCGACGCACTTCTTCCTCACTTTCTAATACTAAGGGTGGAACCGTCGCCGTTTTTCCGTCCGCGCCCTTGGCGACCATCGTGAAATAACAGGTGTTCGTGTGCTTACTCATGCCCTCTTGTAAATTTTCGGCCGTCACCTTGATACCCACTACGAGCGACTTATTGCCAACATAGTTTACCGAGCCCATTAGCGATACCACCTCGCCCACTTCTACTGGCTGCAGGAACTGAACATTGTCTACCGAGACCGTGACGCAGTAATTACCCGCGTGCTTGCTGGCGCATACATAGGCGAGCTTATCCATCAGAGACATCAGCGTGCCGCCGTGAACCTTGCCGCCAAAGTTTGCATAACTGGGGACCATGAGCTCAGTGATAACCCGGCGTGAATACGCAACTGGATGTCCGTCCATAAAAATTCCTCGCCACTCCTGAGGGTGCAGCTCGTTCCCCATTAGGATAGTCGTTCTTTACCCCTACTACTGCAATACTTTGATGCCATTACCGAGGCTTGCCAACATACCCCATAAGGGTATAATGACGTCTTTCATTAATACCCCCCCAGGGTAGACTACTATGCAAATCGATACCAAGCGAAGAGCCGATGCACGGCTGGCAAAAATTGAAGGACAGATACGCGCCGTCCGCAAAATGGTGGCAGACGACCGTTATTGTGTTGATGTCGTCAGGCAAGTCCAAGCGGCCCGCGCCGCCCTAGCAGGGCTCGAATCTGTCATCGTCGAGGACCACGTCGACACATGTGTGCAACATGCCCTCGACAGTGGCTCACCCGACGACCGCAGAGAAAAAGTCACCGAACTGGTGTCGATTCTGACCGGCAAGAAAAAGTGAGTCGCCTTGTAGGCACGGTCGCGCTGCTACTGCTGTCGCTCAACAGCAACATCAGCACCGCTCGCCCGGTCTCCTACACTGGTGGAGTGACGCTGATTGAAGAATCTGATCGGCAGTCGACTTCTTTGCTCGTCCATTTCACCCCAGCACATCAATGGTCAATTGGTTTACGCGGCGAGCATAACCGCGATCAAGACTACGCCCTTTACACCCTGCACCCCACTTGGCTCGCGAAGCGTTGGTTTGGAGCGAATCATCAAGGTAACCTTTACCTGCATGGTGGAGTCGGCGTCGCAACGGGTGTCAATGGCAATCCCCTCGGCGAAGACATCGCTGCTCATGGTGGCGTGATGGCTGATTGGGAGACCCGCTCACTCTTCGCAAGTTATCGCTCGCGATATCTCGATGCGGGTCACTTCGGCGCTCAGTTTGTGCACGCAGCGAGAGCGGGCTTTGCACCGTATATTGGAAAAACGGGTGATCTACACACGTGGCTTATGCTTGAGATAGATCACCGACCTAGCGAACGAATCTCCATGACAGCAACGCCCTTGATCCGTTTTTTTAAAGGCCCTGTCTTGCTTGAACTGGGCTACACCTTCTCTGTCAACCAACCCCTTATCAACTTTACCTATCGGCTCTGATAGCAAGGATGAAACGATGAAGCCCCTTTTTTTGATCAGCGTTATGACCCTCAATTTACTCATCACGCCAACGGCCGTGAGTGAGAATATCGGGCACAGCGATGCGCACTCGCATCAAGACGTGAGCGCCAACGAGTCAGATAACTCACACGACGTGCACCATCATCAAAGCCATAGCGTCCACCCTGTGGAAAGTGAGAGCGACGCAACAGAACCAGACGGTCAGGCAACGCTGACACGAACCGATGAGATTGATCGGGCCCTAGCTGCGGGCGGCGCGCCGATCGTCGCCGATGTTCTGGGGGTGGTCTGCGACTTTTGTGCAATTGCCATGAATAAAATTTTTGGCGACCAGCCAGAAGTCGCTGCCGTCTATGTTGACCTTGATACCAAAGCACTCAGCCTCGTCTTATCGCCCAGTAGCTCGCTGAGCGATGCGGCAATTGCTGATCTTGCTGTGCAGGCTGGCTACCGCATTGCTGCTATCCGCCGCGACGAGGCGGCCCTGGGCGTAGCGTTATGAGAGGGGACTGGCGGGATACGGTACTGCCCAGCCTAGCCTTATTTGGGAGTACCTCTACTTTGTTATGTTGTGCGCTCCCGGCCGTACTGATCTCGTTGGGCGCAGGCGCGGTCATGGCCGGTCTGACCTCGGCTATACCAGGGCTCATGTGGCTGTCAGCGCAAAAGAACGTATTGTTTATCGCGGCGGGTGCCCTCTTGGCTGTCAGCTCTATAGTCGGCTGGCATCAAAGATCCGCGCCCTGCCCGACCGACCCCGAGAAGGCGGCCAACTGTCTGCAACTGCGCCGTTTCAATGGATGGCTGCTCGCCACGTCATGGCTAGCTTACGTCTGCGGAGTGTTCTTCGCCTATGTTTGGGTGCTCGTGTTCTTTTGACGATCGGGAAGACGACTCGTTGCTGCAAATAGCCACACCCCCATAACGGCTGTCCCGAGCGCCAACAAAGAGAAACATTTGAGCAGCCACGTGCCGATCGTGTCTCGATCGGAGTAACTCATAATATGAAGGGACCAAAGAAAATCCCACCACCGCCAAGCCTCGTGTCTTACCGCGACTAACTCGCCCGAGGAGGCATTGAGATAAGCAACCTCCGCGGGCGTATCAGCCGAAAATGCCCGCCATAACGGTAACGGCGCTCCCCGATATTCACTGCCCCGAGTACCGCGCTCGACCCATTCCACGACATTAGGGTCCAATGTGGTTCGCTGCCGAGCAAGATCCAGCGCCTCAGCTGATGACAAGTAACCCAGTGCATCCCCTTGAGCGTCCCGCCAGCTCATGCCACCTTCTGAGCGCACTCCGATAATCAATTCTCCCGGCAAACGCTCGAGTATCGTTATCTGTTGCCCTGACAACCGAATTTTTTGCAACGCGGAGAGATCAAACAACCTGCTCGGGGCCTCCGCTTCGTAATGATGTCCACGAACATAATCAATATCGACAAACGAAAAATAAACACCACTTAACGTCCACAACAACAGTTGCACTGATGTCAGCATCGCGATGCCCCGGTGCCAACGTCGCACCCGACGTTGGCGTCTTATATGACTTGTCATAAGCGGCACCTCAGTAACCCCTCTGACTTAGGATGAAACAGTTAGTGCAGCGCAAGTAATGGCCATCCTGAAACCCTCTTCATCTATTTCGACTTCGTCCATCGGAAGACTAATGCGCCGATCAGCTGGTAAGCAAGCGACGACCCCACAGACCATCGCATCCACCAAATCATCTCTCAGCACTTGAGATCGCAAGGTGCGCTCCAGCATCTGGTTTATGAGTGAGTGAATTGGATACTCAAGGGATCGCTCCAAAACGGCTATTCGCTCTCTGAACCCGGCATCTGTTTTTTTATTATGCTGCATGGGCGTTCCATCATTCAAAGTGGTAAAACACAGTTCCGGATGCGTCTCGAGCCACTCTTGAGCCCGACAAAGCCCTCCGCGTAATAGCGCTTCCGTCTCTCGAATTTTAGGGAGAAGATGAAAGGCCTGCTTACTCAGGCCCCGATCAAAACGTTGCTTACTCTCTTTGTTCAGCTCTGCGTAGGGGCGATCGGCGAGCGCCATTCTTGGCGGCGCCGGGAACACGCTACTGCGTCGAGGACCCAATAGCCGGCGAGCCGCCACATCACACTGGCGCACGCCAGTGACCGACAATCCAATGGGCATATCAATACAGACTGTGGCTGTTTGCTGCATGACCGAGACCACATCGGCTAGAGTCTCGACGCGCTCGAGCACCCAGGCAGCGCCATCCCAGCCAGCGATGATCCATCCAGCGCGACAGCCATCGATACCGGCCGCAAGAAAACGATCGGGATCAAGCACTGTAATAACTCACCGGAAAAATCAAAGCTGCGGACCCACCACACCACACTCTCGAGATCACGCTTGCCAGACTCGACAAACGCATGACGTTCCTGGCGGTCCCCTCTCTACATTTGGAACTCAGGTAATCGTACCGTGAGATCCGCCGTGTCGGCAGCCACCACAATCTGGCAGGCAAGGCGAGAATTGTCCGCCCGGTCTGGACGCAGCCCCAGCATTGCGCTTTCCTGTACGTCGGGAGCAGGCAAATCACCTGAAACCTCAACAAAACAATGACAGGTGCCACAGATCGCACCTCCACCACAGTCTGCATCAATGCCCGGCACATTATGCTTGAGCGCCGTTTCCATCAGCGACAGGCCAACGTCCCCATCGACCATGCTCTCGGCCCCATCATGCTGAATAAAAGTGATTACCGTCATACTTCCCAAACCCTCTCACTACGATTGTTGTCGGCATACTGCGCCTTCACGCATCAACATTCATCTCAATAAAGCAACGCCATTCCGCGTTGTGTCGCTAGGTCGCGGCCACTTGGTCTGAATGAAGCGCGTCATGAAACGCCGCTAGCATACTCTGTTCATGACTTTGTGCCTCCCCCGTATCGAGGGGCCGCTCGAGCTTCATCCAGTCGATGTCGCCATCGTCGGACATGGTCTCATACTCAAGAATCCCAAGCTCTTCAAATTTAGGGCGCACCTTGTCGGTCAACAACCCAATTCTGCGCAAATTAGGCACCACGCGCTGAAACAGTAGATTGCGAAAAGTCGACATCACGAATCCATCTAGAACCTTTCGTCGACTTTCCTCGACGTCCCAGCCAAAGTGCCGAAAAACGTCAGTCGCCACCAGCCGTTCGCGACTGATTGCACACGCTTCAAAAGCAAACAGCGCGCGCTCTTCGCGCTCTTCATCGGATAACGTCGTGATGAATTCTTCGAGATAATTCACGCCAAAAGTGACATGCCGCGCCTCATCACGCGTTACCAAGTAGACAATATCTTTCAATACCGGGTCAGGCGTTGTCTCCCTAGCAGTATTGAACGCTGACAACGCCAAGCCTTCGATCACAATCTGCATGCCAATGAATTTAAGATCCCAGCGGGGGTCGGTGAGAATTTTATCGATGATGCTGTTCAGGTGCGTATTGATGGGATACATCAGGCCAATACGCTTCTGGATGTACTGATTAAAGACCTCAACATGCCTCGCCTCATCAAAGGTCTGCGATGCCGCATATAATTTGGCATTGAACGTTGGTGCGCAGGAACAGAGCTGACTGGCCACTAATAACGCACCCTGCTCGCCATGGAGGAACTGAGACAGACTCCATGCATTCATGTGCAGCCAAAATTCGTCGCGTTCCTTATCGCTCAGCGCTAAGTAGGGCGGATAGTCGTGCAGATTCATGAGCTCAGCTTGCCCCGCCTCTTCAGGCCAAGGACGATCCCAATCGATATCGATCTGCGGATCCCAATTAAGTTGCTTACCCAGCTCATATAACTTTTTTATTCGATCGTCCTGAACCGAATAGTCCCAGTTATAAGAGCCGGTGAGCGGTGTCTTGAAGATTTGCGCAACATGATCGACATCTTGACTGGTCAGCACATCCTCTAGATCCGGATTTTCGGTGGGGTAATCAGGATTCGCAAATTGTTGGATTTTACGTGGCGTTTCAGTGTTCCATTCAATCTTCATGACATTTCTCCTCTAGAGCGTCACATGATCCAGCGGTGCCTCCGAGTCCTCAAGGTGATTACTTGCCAACGCGAGGTCATTTATGGCCAAATATGGCGATGCAAGGTAGCTCCATTCCCAGCCAATACGTCCTGCTGCTCGTCGATCTAGCGGTCGAATGCGGCTGTTCCATAGACGCGATCTGCTCCGGCACACAGTTAACACTGCCCTCACTGTCCCAGCTGGGCGCGAGAGTGGATACGGGTGAGGTTGATCGCCTCACCATGAACGTGTTGGCACACACCAGCGACCCCCTAATAGGATTGGCGCTGGGACAGCGACTCAATCTCAGCGCTCACGCGGTGATCGGGCAAGCGTTTCTTACCTGCTCAAACCTAGCTGAAGCGCTCGACCTCTTGGATCGCTACGGCGCATTGCTGATGGGGACTCGCATACAGTTAATTAGGACTCCGAACAGCGAAGCGGATCGAGATGGCATGATCGTCGTACTAGATCAGACAGAACCAATGAAACGCTTTAATTACGAAGTGATCTTTTCGGCAATACAAAAAACACTCTCAGATCTACTGGGATCAGCGGTGCCCAATATCAAAGTCTCCTTTCCCTTTTCTGCCCCCACTGACCTGACCCCCTTTACCCGCATATTTGGCGAACAAATATTTTTTGACGCCGCGCAGGCCGAGTTCAGCTTGCCACGGGACATTACCAGGCTCACTTTGCCATCCTCAAACCGAACGCTGCGCGAATTATATGAGTCAGAGTGCGCACGCTTACTGGCGAGCCTGTCGGACAGCGCGAGCCTCACAGAACAAACACTCGCATTAATAGATAAGCTCGAAGGGCAATACCCGCAACTCGAGCAGGTGGCGTCAATGCTCAATATGAGCACGCGTAGTTTTAGACGACGCCTCAAATCCGAAGCAGCTTCTTTTCAGGGACTCCTCAATGACGTTCGAGTCAAGCACGCGCGACGCTATCTACGAGACACCAACCTATCAGTCGAAGCGATAGCGGTCTCACTGGGATTTAACGACGCCTCCAATTTTCGACGTGCCTTTATCCAGTGGACCGGAGAATCGCCGGCAGAGTGGCGACGCACATCGCTGGGTGATAACCCAACGAACCTAGAGAGCCCTGACCTCGAACCCGCTAATGGGGAAGTGCAGAAACACAGCGTCACCTGAGGGCAGGTTGCGCTTAATGACACATTGATGTTCATCCATAAAGACTAAATGGCCCTCGGTGCTGTCGCGCGCGTAATCGGTTGGTCTAACAGAGACAAGCGAGTCACGCGCAAAAGCCCCCGACAACTCGCCAACAAAATCCTGAAATCGGTCGCCAGTCACCCTGTCATAGATTTGGCGCTCGGAGACCAACACTGACCTGCCGTGACCTAGCGCTGCTATTCGCCGCATCCATGCCTGCACCATAGGGGGCAACGCCGATAGCGTCTCCCGATTAATGACTGACGCCATCCACAGCGGATGGTAGCAACACAAATCGAGGTAACCCGCGTGTGCGCCCCCCAAAAACTGATCTTGCTTGAGCAAGCCATTTAATTGCATCACAAAATCTTCAACTAGCCGTGCAGCGGCGCGCTGCGAAAGCTTCTCAACTGTCGAGCCTTTCATCATGTCCGAGCGATCCTTCAGAAATCGAAACAGTCCGAAGAGACCCAAGTCTTGAGCCAGCAATCGCAGCACACTGATCGGTGACGCTGCGGCGATCACAGCAAAAAAGATCCGATCCTCCGCATGCCGACGCAATAATTCATCGGCCTTGGATAAAGGGCCAGCCGGCTTCAACCGATCACTGACTCCAGCCAGCGCGTCAAACGCTAACGCCGAATCACAGTAAAAATGTGCGCCAATCTGTAGCACCGGAATACGGCGATAACCATTGAGGAAAATATCTAAGGAAGGCCGAGGTGGCTGCGCGGGCACTATAACCGAACCCCATTGGATCCCAGTCACACCCAGCGCCAAGCGCAATTTCTCTGAATAAGGCGAAGCCAAATAATGATACAAAATGGGCGTTTGTGATTCAGACATGGCCAACGCTAGGCAATCCTTTCCCCAGTAACCCCAAACATCGATCACTGGTTAGACCATCGATTTGACTGTTAATTTGGTCGTCGATTTGGTCGTCGATTTGGCAATAAAAAAGCCGGCGAATCGCCGGCTTTGCATAGCGGTAAGCCACTGAAGACAGCGGCAAACCGACTTTAACGCTTTTTCTTGCTAGCAGCTTTTTTCTTTGCGGGTGCTTTCTTCTTAGCAACTGCCTTCTTCTTGGCAGGTGCTTTCTTCTTTGCAGCTGCCTTCTTCTTAGCAGGTGCCTTCTTCTTAGCAGCTGCTTTCTTCTTAGCAGGTGCCTTCTTCTTAGCAGCTGCCTTCTTCTTAGCAGGTGCTTTCTTCTTAGCGGCTGCTTTCTTCTTAGCAGGTGCCTTCTTCTTAGCA
>Ga0213861_10001048_pt1 | contig 24729 bp, 19 predicted proteins | sample PICome_4_FD_160110 | JGI IMG/M metagenome (GOLD analysis project Ga0213861, IMG submission 160110) | Coastal seawater microbial communities near Pivers Island, North Carolina, United States - PICO131 | ecosystem: Environmental > Aquatic > Marine > Coastal | place: USA: North Carolina... | reverse complement strand
TAAAAAATGATAACGATATCACTATTATTTTTTCTGGTCCGCAATGTTATATTTCACCAAGTATCTATACAACCAAACAATTACCAACTTGGAATTATATTAAAGTCCATTTAAAAGGAAAAGTAAAAGCTATTGAAAGCAAAAACGCTTTAAAAGAATCATTAATTACGATGACTGCCTTTCTTGAAGCACCAGATCATAAATATGTTTTAGAAACTGATAATAAAAGAATGGAAGGTGCTTTAGACTACATTAAAATGTTTGAAATATCCATTGACTCTTGGGAAGGGAAGTTTAAACTCTCTCAGGATAAAAAACCACAGGATATTGAAAATGCTAGAACCGAATTGGTTCGAGCTAATCAAAAGAGTGTTGAGGCATTTTTAGAAAAGTGTTTTAAAAGTGAAACTTGACTTTATCAGACAAATTAGCTAACTTCGTAAAACGCTCGAAAAAAAACTAATACTCTTTTTATCAGTCAATGATTATTAGCAATTATTAGACTTAAACGGGCGCTTAAGACTATGCAAAACAGAAGACTTAAAATATTATTTCCAATTATATTATTCATCTTGCTAATTCCATTTATAGCCATGCAATTTACCGATGAAGTAAATTGGACAGCAGCAGATTTTATAGTCGCGGGAGGTCTATTATTCGGAGCAGGATTGATATCCGAAATTGTAATTAGGAAAACAAAGAATATAAAACACAAAATGGTTTTATTGGGCGCTATTTTTATTATCCTAATTCTAATTTGGATAGAACTAGCAGTTGGAATATTTGGAACTCCGTTTGCGGGAAATTAAATAAGATAGTAAGCACAAAACAAATTCGCAGCAAGATATGAGCACAACAAGCCATCATGATGAACGCATTGCAAAAATGATATTTGCTTCAGTTTACCCTCATTATGTTTCGAAAATTGAGAAAAAAGGTAGAGCGAAAGAAGAATTGAATCAAGTAATTGAATGGTTACTGGGATTTGATACAAACAAGTTGGAAGAGCTTATTGATAAAAAGGAAACATTTGAATCGGTCTTCAAGAAGGCCAAATTGAATCCAAATGCACACTATATTACTGGCGTAATTTGTGGATATAGGGTCGAAGAAATTGAAAATTCGTTAACGAAACAGGTAAGGTATTTGGACAAGCTAGTAGATGAGTTAGCAAAAGGTCGTAAGATGGATAAAATTTTACGAGTTGCATAAATTGAAAGTAGATCGACATAAATGAATAAAACATTACTATGAACAAAGGCTACAAATAATTATAGACATGCCGTTTAACGTTTTACAAAAAAACTACCCAATCAAACTGTTTTGTCATTCCGCACTTGATTTGGAATCCACTATCACTTCATGAAAACAAATGAAATCCTGAATCAAGTTAAGGATGAAAAACTTAACGTATTAACTTTGTCACAGCATCAAAATCTAATCCACCATAATTACCAGAACTCATTAAAAGCAACGCTTTCTCATCAAAGTTTTGTGAGAATAAAAAGTCTTTAAAATCGTCTGCATTAGTATAAATAATTAAATCCTCTCGCTGAAAAGCATTAGCGATTTGTTGATGAGTTACTTCTTCAAGTTTTTTAATTTCTACAGCGTGTGGTGAATAAAATACCACAGCAACATCTGCGGCATCCAGTGCTCCCTTATATTCTTTTAAAAATTCGGCGTTTAAACTACTGTAAGTATGCAACTCTAAACAAGCTACTAAAGTTCTGTTTTCATATTGTTCTTTAACAGCATTGGTTGTAGCTTCCACTTTACTTGGTGAATGTGCAAAGTCTTTATACGCTATACTATTTTTACTTTCTGCAATTTTTTCTAAGCGCTTACTAGCGCCTTTAAAAGTGGAAATAGCTTCATAAAAATCGTCTTCATCAATCCCCATATGTTGGCAAATCCATTTAGCTCCAGCAAGATTATTTAAATTGTGCTTCCCGAAAACTTCTATTGGTAATTCGCCTTCTGGAGTTTCTAAAAGTGTTTGTCCGTTTTCAACGGTATATTCTGGGGTTTGATAAGGTATTTTTCTAATAGTATTTTCACTAGCTTCAACAACTCGTTTAACCTCTGGGTCTTCTTCATTATAATTGATACTTCCCCCTTTTACAATAGAATCGACAAAAATGCTAAACTGCTCTACATAATTTTCGTAGGTTGGAAATACATTAATATGATCCCAAGCAATGCCACTTAGCAGCGCAATATTGGGCTTGTATAGGTGAAATTTAGGTCGTCTGTCTATTGGTGAACTTAAATATTCATCACCTTCAAGGATTATAAAATCATTGGCTTCAGTGAGCTTTACCATTACATCAAAACCCTCTAATTGTGCTCCAACCATATAATCAACTTCTCTATCATGATAATGCATAACATGTAAAATCATTGAGGTTATCGTTGTTTTTCCATGACTTCCACCAATAACTACTCGTGTTTTATGTTTAGATTGTTCATACAAAAATTCAGGATAGCTGTAAATTTTAAGTTCTAGTTCTTGGGCTTTTAGCAACTCAGGGTTATCTTCTTTGGCATGCATGCCTAGAACAATAGCATCTAAGTTTTTTGTAATTTTTTCTGGATACCAACCAAATGTTTCTGGCAGTAAGCCTTTTACTTCTAATCTAGATTTTGAAGGTTCGAAAATAGTATCGTCACTTCCTGTTACTTTGTATCCTTTATTGTGTAATGCTAGAGCTAAGTTGTGCATTGCAGCTCCCCCAATGGCTATAAAATGTACGTTCATGCTGTGGTTTTGAATTCTAAATATATCACTTCAAATAATTCCGAATTACCGAAACTAAATGGAGAAGTAAATATATGAATTGAAGTTGGAAGCACGAAGACCGAAGACCGAAGTTTTTGCGTTAGGGATTGCAGTGGAAATCCTTTTTTTGAGGTACGAGAAAAAAGATTGTAACTTATAGCCCGACCTCCCGATAGCTATCGGGAATGGTAACTTGCCATCAGGCAGGCAGGCGCCAATCTATTAAAGGTTCAAAATTTTCGATTTTTGCGCTTTAAAAGGCTTAATTTTTGGTAGTTGTACTATGGCCAAATTGATATGTTTAAGCGCATCTTCCTTGTTTTTATGGTGTGTATGAATTTGTGCTAGACGGTAGTGCGCCCAGGCCTTTGGAACACCGTCTGCAGCAGAATAATTTTTGAGATACGTAAGCAGACACTGTTCGCCTTTTTGAAGTTGAATATTATACTCTGCAGCCACCTTTCCAATTTGGTAATGCAGTGCATTACGTTGATGATTTTTATGGGCTTGCTCTATGTTTTCAATAGCTTTTTCGGGCTGTTTATTGTTCTCATAAAATTTGGTTAACTTATTAAAACAGGTGAGCGAACCACCTACTTGTATTGCTGTTTTATAATATTTTTCGGCCAATTTTGGTTCGTTATCATACTCGTAAACATAACCTTTTGCAAGGTAGCCATCTACTATTGAGAGATTTTCTAACTGTTCTGCATATTTTAACGACTTGGTTTTACTCCCTCCAAAAATTCCGGGTAATTGCATATATAATTCGACTAGCGCCCAACGTGTATCAATATGATTTTCATCCAGTTCGGCAGCTTTTGTAAAAGCACTTTTAATACTGCCAATTAAGCCAATAGCTTTGAATTTATTTTGTAATGCTTTCATGCCCAAAACGCCACCATATTTGTAATGATAATTGGCTGTGTTAGGTTTAGTATCTAATAACTTTTTATATTCTATGATTGCTTCGTCCCATTTTTTTTGATGTCCAAAAGCATCACCTAATAGTTCTATGGCTTTGATATGGTTAGGATGGTCGTTTAAAAATCCAGCAATTTGAGTCTCTGCTTTTTCAAACTGTTTCTGATCGAAAAGTGATTGAATTCCATCAAGATTTACCTGAGAGGAACAAAATATAGGCAACAAAAAAAAGAGCAATACTTTTTGCATAATACAGGTTTGAACAAACAAAAATAAGCTTTTGATTATTAGTTTGTTTCTGATTAAGATAATCTTAAGATTTTATCATTTTAGTAATATGAGTTGTTACTGTTTTATATTCAAAATGATTAACTTCACTAATCAAACGCTTCCATTTATTAATTTATTATTTTTTGGAACGGCTTTTGAGTATACATTAGAGACAAAATTAAACACATGAAGCGTTCACTTTTTATATTAATGATTATACTATTTTCAACTTTTTCTCAAGCACAAAATCCGAACTATCAAGATTTATGGACTAAAGTTGAGAAATTTGAAGTTGATGGATTACCTAAATCTGCTTTAAAGCTTCTTGAAGAGATTGAAAAACAGGCTGCAAAAGATGAGAACCATCCGCAACTCGTAAAAATAATGCTTTTTAAAAGCAAATATGCTTTGGTTTTGGAGGAAGATGCGCAGTTGAGCATTATTAACGACTTCAAAACTAAAATTAATACTAGCGAATTTCCGACAAAAAACATTCTGGAAAATATATTAGCCAATTTGTATTGGCAATATTTTAATCAAAATAGATGGCAGTTTTACAACCGTACCAAAACTGCTAAAAAAGTAGATTCTGAAGATTTTAGAACATGGGATTTACAAACTCTTTTTGATGAAACTCATGAGCATTATCAAAAGTCTTTAGAAAACGGATTGATGCTTCAACAGGAGTCTCTAAAAAAATATAACGTTTTATTAAATGAAGAAAAAGGATCTAAAATTTATAGACCTACATTATTCGATTTTTTAAGTCATAACGCTTTAGAATTTTATAAGACTAACGAAACGCAAATTGCTAAACCTGCCTATAAGTTTGAAATTGATAATCCTGATTTTTTAGCTGATGCTGAAACGTTTTCCACTTTAAATATGGAATCTAAAGACAGTACGTCATTACAATTTAATGCTTTGAAGATTTATAAAGATTTAATTCGCTTTCACTTGAAAGATGAATCGCCTTTTGCATTGGCTGATGTTAATATTGAGCGCTTAAAATTTGTAAATCGGCATGCAACGTTTTCTGATAAACAAACCCTTTTAGTAGAGGCTTTCAAAACTGAAAGTGAGCATTTCAAAGCACATGAAGTTTCAGGTTTATACGATTTTGAAATTCCGTCTAATTACTTTCAACAGAGTCAATCTTATCAACCTAAAACTAACGAAGAACAGCGTTGGAAAGCCAAAGAGGCTTTAGAATTGTGTAACGAAGTGATTTCAAAATTCCCAAAAAGTAAAGGTGCCAAAAAGTGTGAAATTTTAAAATCTCAAATTGAACAATTATCGTTTCAAATTACTACCGAAGACTTCTTGCCAATACAACAATATGCTAGATTATTATTACGATATAAAAATCTAGATGCGTTAAAGTTTAATGCTTACAAAATTTCAGAAAAGCAATATCAGAAGTTTGTAAAGACATATAGAAAAAATGAACAACTCGATTTTATAAAGACTCTTGATGTCCACAAAACTTGGGATAACATCCTAAAAAATGAAGATGATTACCAAACGCATACTACTGAAGTTTTAATGCCTAAACTTGATAATGGTAGATATTTAGTTGTCGCTTTTGTAGAAAGTAAAAAAGAAACCTTTGCTTTCGCCAATATTCAAATAACCAATTTGGCTTTGGTAGAAACGGAAGCTACTGACTATAAACTATTTCAAATTATTGAGAGAAATAATGGTTCACCAATTGAAAATGCAAATGTTAACGTATCATATGAGTCTAGAAATAATAAAAATCCGTCTTCTAAAAATTATACGACCAACGACTTAGGTGAAATCAAAATTAAAAAAGACAAGAATTGGTACAGAAACGTTAATCTAATAGTAGAAAGCAGCAATGATGTTGGTCATTTTGGCAACTTTTACATTAACCAAAAGTACAATCAACAAGGAGAAAGGGTTAGTTATAAATCCTTTTTATTTACTGACAGAAGTATTTACAGACCTGGACAAACTGTTTATTTTAAAGGGATTGCTATGAAAACTGAAGACGGAAAGTCTGAAGTTTTAGAGAATGAAAAAGTATATGCCATTTTATATAATGCTAATGGCGAAGAAGTTAAGGAGCTTGAATTTAAAACCAATGAATTTGGATCCGTTTCAGGTGAGTTTATCTTGCCAAATAATGGGTTAAACGGTCAATATTATATTGATTTTGATAGCGATGACAAAGATTTTTATACTGAACATTATTTCTCCGTTGAAGAATACAAGCGCCCAAAGTTTGAAACAAAATTCAAACCAGTAACCGAAACTTTTAAAATTAATGACTCTATTACTATTAAAGGACATGCTTTAGCCTATGCTGGCAGTAACATTACGGATACTAAAGTATTATTTCGCGTGCACAGAAAAGTACAATATCCGCGTTGGTATTTTTGGCACAGACCTTGGGTGAATAGTGAACCTCAAGAAATAACACATGGTGAAAATAAAACCAATGATAAAGGTGAATTTGAAATCAGGTTTAAAGCCATTCCAGACCAAAGTATAGATAAAAGTAGTTTACCCATTTTTAATTATGAAATTACTGCGGATGTTACCGATTTAAATGGTGAAACCCGAAGCGCAACAACTATTATAAACGTAGGCTATCATGCTTTGATTGCTAATATGAGTGTTAACGAGACTTTAAATAAAATTAAAAAAAATCACAGCATATATATTGATACTAAAAATCTAAATGGTGAATTTGTTTCTGCAAAAGGAACAATTAAAATATATAAACTTAAAGCACCTAATGCCGTTTTGAGAACTCGCCCATGGGCTGCTCCAGATTATCAAGAATTATCTCAAGACACTTTTAAAGATTTATTTCCGCATGATGCATACAATAATGAACACAATTCTGGTACTTGGAAAAAAGGCAAGCTCGTTTTAGAAAAATCGTTTGATACTAAAGACTCCAAGACATTAAAACTTGGTAAGACTAAAAAATGGCAATCGGGGGAGTATCTTATCACTTTAGAGAGTAAAGATAAATTTGGTCAATTAGTAAAAGACGAAATAAAAACGGTGTTATATAGTAAAGAGGATAAAGCTCCAGCGGATAATCAACTCTTCACGATTTCTTCAGATAAATCGTCATATAATATTGGAGATATGGCGTATGTAACCCTTGGTTCTGCAGCTAATAATGTATCGGTTACTATTTCTGTAGAAAAGGATAAGAAAATCATCAAAACAGAAATAATTAAACTAAATGCCAATAAAAAAACAATCTCAATTCCTGTTACAGGAGATGATTTAGGCGGTTTTGTGTTGCATTATAGTTTTGCGGCGTTTAATAGTTTTAAATCGGGTTCTCACGCTATTTCAGTGCCGTACCCTAAAACAAATTTAAAAATTGAAACACTCACTTTTAGAGATAAGTTACAACCAGGAACGGATGAAACTTGGCAATTTAAAATCAAAGGCCCTTATGGCGAAAAAGTAAGTACTGAATTACTGGCAAGTATGTATGACGCTTCTTTAGACCAATTTAAACCTCATGCTTGGAATTTTAACCCTATTCAAAACCCTAATTATTCTGCGCATAGTAGCAGAAGATCTAATCGCAGTTTTGGCACACAAAACTTTAGAGTATACCAAGATAGGTTTCGTGCTAATTATGTAAATCAAACTTTTGACCAATTGAATTGGTTTGGGTTTAGTTTTGGGAATAATTACAATTTAAGAATTAGAGGTCATGATAATATTTCAAAAAAGCTTAGTGGTCGAGTTGCTGGTGTTCAAATTTTTGAAGATGCCATGGAAGTTGAAGAAACTGTAATACTTAACTCTGAAGCTGATTTAGATGAAGTCGCGATTGTTGGTGCTGCTACGCTAAATGAACAAAATTCTAAATCTATTAAACAAGAAGAAAAACCAAATTTTGACAACATCAAAATCCGTAAAAACCTCCAAGAAACTGCTTTTTTCTTTCCTCAGTTAAAAACAGATGAAGCGGGTAATGTAAGTTTCAGCTTTACGACCCCAGAAGCTTTAACACAATGGAAATTACAATTATTAACACATACCAAAACTTTGGAAAGTGCTACCAAAACGTTAACAACGGTTACTCAAAAAGAGCTGATGGTCATCCCAAATGCGCCTCGTTTTTTACGTGAAGGTGACCAAATTACCATAAGCACTAAAATAGCTAACCTAACTGAAAAAGAACTTTCTGGGCAGGCTGTTTTAATTTTAACCGATGCCATTTCAGGAAAAGATATTAATGCAAATCTTGGTAATTCAGAAAATAATAAAACTTTTGCCGTTGATGCTAAAGGCAACACACAAGTGTCTTGGTCTTTAAGAATTCCTGAAGATGTGCAAGCCGTTCAATATAAAGTAATTGCCAAATCGGAAACGTTTAGCGATGGTGAACAAAATGCATTACCTGTTTTAAGTAATCGCATATTGGTTACCGAAACCATGCCAATGTGGGTTAGAAGTAATCAAACAAAAACATTCACTTTAGATAAGTTGAAGACTAATACCTCAACGACACTTAAAAACCATAAGCTAACTTTGGAAGTGACTTCCAATCCTGCGTGGTATGCGGTTCAGGCTTTACCCTATTTAATGGAGTTTCCTTATGATTGTAATGAGCAAATGTTTTCTTGGTATTACGCAAACGCATTGGCGAGCCATATTGCAAATTCAAACCCGAAAATACAGGACGTTTTTAACCAATGGAGAAATACAGATGCATTACTTTCAAACTTGGAAAAGAATGAAGAATTAAAATCTATTCTTATTCAAGAAACACCTTGGCTACGAGATGCACAAAGTGAAACCGAACAGAAAAAACGCATCGCTTTATTATTCGATTTAAACAAAATGAATAATGAGTTACAATCCGCCATTAATAAATTGAAAGCTAACCAAATGCCATCTGGTGCTTGGGCTTGGTTTAAAGGTGGTGATAAAAACCGATACATCACACAACATATTATTTCTGGCTTTGGGCATCTTTCTAAACTAGGTGTCACCCTGAGCGCAGTCGAAGGGTCTCAAAATCAAATAATTCAAAAAGCCATCAAATATTTGGATGATGAATTTGTAAAAGAATATAAAAACATTAGAAAATATAATGCAAAAGTTGACTTAAACAAAGATCATTTAAGTCATACACAATTGCACTATTTATACATGCGAAGCTTCTTCCCAGAGATTAAAAAAACTAATGAAGTAGAAAAAATAAGTGATTACTACCAAACTCAGATTAAGAAGTATTGGTTATCTCGTCCATTATATTCAAAAGGATTAATGGCTTTAGTGTCTCATAGAAACAATGATGCAAAATCAACTTCTAAGATTTTAAAATCTTTAAAAGAAACGAGTATCACTTCTGAAGAATTAGGTATGTACTGGAAAGCTAATACAAACTCTTGGTATTGGTATCAAGCACCTATTGAAACGCAAGCATTATTAATTGAGGCTTTTGGTGAAATTGAAAATGACACCAAAACCATTAATAATTTAAAAATATGGCTACTTAAAAACAAGCAAACAAACCGCTGGAAAACGACAAAAGCTACCACCGATGCTGTTTATGCATTGCTACTTCAAGGTAGTGATTGGTTAAGCGTAACTGATATGTTTGATGTGGTTTTAGGTGGACAACATATAAACCCGAAAAAGCTAGAAGATGTAAAAGTTGAAGCTGGGACTGGTTATTTTAAAACGGCTTGGAATGCTTCTGAAATTAAACCAGAAATGGGAGAAGTAAAAATTACTAAAAAAGGAAAAGGTATGGCTTGGGGAAGTTTATACTGGCAATATTTTGAGGATTTAGACAAGATAACTTCAGCTGAAACACCGCTTAAGTTAAAGAAAAAACTATTCCTTAAAACCATTACAGATACTGGAGAAGAAATTTCAGAAATCAATACTGAAACGAATTTAAAAGTTGGTGATTTAGTTAGAGTTAGAATTGAATTGCGCAGCGATAGAAACATGGAGTTTATACATATGAAAGATATGCGTGCTTCTGGATTAGAACCTGTAAATGTAATGTCAAAATACAAATGGCAAGATGGATTAGGATATTATGAAAGCACCAAAGATGCGTCAACAAACTTCTTTTTTGATTATTTACCAAAAGGTGTTTATGTGTTTGAATATGATTTACGAGTTAATAACGCAGGCAATATGAGTAATGGTATTACAACTATTCAAAGTATGTATTCACCAGAATTTAGCAGCCATAGTGAAGGCGCAAGAATTAGTATTGAGTAAAAAAATTTGTCAGTAAGAACATATCATTTCGACAAAGTTCAAAATCGTTTTATTTACAATTTACTATCTTTCAAATTACTAACTAATACATATAGCATTATGAATTCAAAAGTCTTTATGGTTCTAAGAATACTTCTTGGACTGTTTGTTTTAATGTTTGGAGCTAATAAATTGGTTCCAGGAGGTTTTTTACCAATGCCGGAATTATCTGGTGATGCTGGAGCTTATTTCGGAGCATTATCAAACTCTAAAACCTTATTACTAGTTGCCCTTGTTGAAGTTATTGCTGGCTTAGCACTAATTATAAACAAGTTTGGCGCATTATTTACATTAATTTTAATGAGTGTTTCAGTAAATGCATTTCTATTTCATGCTGTTCTTGATCCAGGTGGAATTGGAGGAGCTGTCGTATTGCTTTTATTAAATATTGCAGTTCTTTACGGATATAAAGACAAATACAGTGATTTACTCAGTTAATATGATTTTAAAAAAAAGAGGTTTTACAACCTCTTTTTTTATGCTTAACTTTACAGAATATTAACCCCATATTTACTACTTAATCGTTTTGAAATGCACTACTACATATAAGATCATTCTGCTTTTATTAGTTTGCCTTTCTTTTTTTTCTGGATGTAAAACCAATAAAGATGTTTTCACAAATCAATCAGAAATTGAGAGCTCCCCTAAAATCCTATTTCTTAATTATAACATTGAAAACACTTTAAATGGAAACAGGACTATTCAATTTATCAACAAAAAAATAGTAGATGGTAAATTAAAAAACAATTCATATCTGGCTATTGAAAATGGTGTTTCTGGAGATTTAATTTGCACTGAACTTGATAAAAAGTCTAAGGTGTTAAATCAAATACGTATTAAGAATCCATTAGTTAGAGCCGTTGAATATATTAATGAATCTCAACAACTACAAACGAAAACGATAGAGCTAGACAAAACACAATTTTCAATAAGGTTGCAACTAAAAAGCAACACTAAACACATAACAATTAGTAACTTTGCTGAAAACGATCCCCTCATCAAAACCAAAATTTATTGAGTATGAAATCTATTTTATGCTTTTTGCTTATTGCCTGTAACAGCCTGTACTTATCTGCACAAGTTTTTGATGTGGAATCGATAAAAGTATCTGGAGATAGTAATAAACGTATAAACCTTGTTATTTTAAGTGAAGGTTACCAAACTAGTGAATTTTCAAAGTTCAAAACCGATGCAGAAAGTCTAGTAACGACTATGTTTACGCAATCTCCTTTTTTAGAGTATGCTGATTATTTTAATGTACATATTATAAAAGTACCATCGAATGAAAGTGGCGCAGACCATCCTGGAACAGCTATCGATGTTAAAGAACCTCTTAATATTCCAGTAACCGAAGTCGACACCTATTTTAATGCCACTTTTGATGCTTTCGGGTATCATAGGTTTTTATATTATGGAATAGATTATCCGGATGCGACAAGTGCTGAATTAAAAATAAATTCAGTTTTAGCCGATAATTTCCCTACCTACGATCAAGCATTACTAATGGTTAATTCTTCTGAATATGGAGGCACAGGAGGTGAATTTCCAGTGTTTTCAACTCATGCCACTTCTAATCAAATTGCAATACATGAACTTGGGCACTCCATGTTCGACTTGAAAGATGAATATTTAGTTCCTGATGTTTTTTACAGTGAAGCCATTAACATGACACAGGAAACTAACACTAGTTTGGTTAAATGGAAAAATTGGGTAAACGACAACGGTGTTAATATATATCCTTATGGAACGTCTGGTATTCCTGCAACTTGGTATAGGCCTCACCAAGATTGTATAATGCGTTATTTAGGTTATCCTTTTTGTTCAGTTTGTAAAGAAGGAGTTGTTGAAAAAATTCATAGCTTAATTTCCCCTATAGAAACATATACTCCAAATATTAATACCGTCATCACTCCTTCATTTCCTTTAGATTTTCAATTGGCTTTAATTAAACCTAACCCAAATACTCTAGAAAGTGAATGGACGCTAAATAATTTAAGTTTTACTAGTAACGTTGATGCTATTTCGATACTTGAAAATGATTTGACGCAAGATACTAATATATTAACCGCTGTTATACATGACAACACAAGCTTTTTAAGAGTCGATAATCATGAGGATTTTCATGTACATATGGTGACTTGGATCATAGAACTTTCTTCCCTTGGGGTAGATAACATTGCTAGTGAAGTGAATAGTTTTAATATTTCATTATACCCAAATCCTGCTCAAAGTATTATGAATTTGAAGTTTGAAAGCAATAGACCCTTTAATTTGAAAGTTGAAATGATTAGTTTGGATGGAAAAAAAGTAAAGACCACTAGTCTTTCTAATTACGAAAACACGCAAATTGATATTAGCAATTTAAGCCAAGGCGTTTATCTAACAAACTTCTATTCTAACAATGTACTAATTGCTAGTAAAAGGTTCGTTAAGAACTAATTATTTTTCTGGAGGATACCCCGATAACACTTTTTCAACAATAGCATGTAATCGCACTTCTCTTTTTTCTGGAGTGGCTTTTGGATTAAAACTAGATTCGCTAATGGCTTGCCAAAAGAGCTGTTTTTTATTTTCGTCGACAAAATCGATAGTGATTTGTCTATTGATATTGGCTTGACCTAATGGTAATCCTATAGAAACACCACCTCCAACATTTCGTCCGCTACCGCCTACTCCAACACCAACAGTTTGTCTTTGTGGAGCTTGATATTCTGCACTTTTAATATCAATAAAAAAGTCTGGGTTCTCTGAGACATTTAACCCTTTTACTTTCAATTTAGCATCTATCGCATTTAATAAACGTTTGGTATCCAACTCACTTAGACCAGTTTCCATATCTCCATAATATTGATAGGTTTTATAAGTACTGAAATTTGTAGTTTTATTATAATCGTAATTAACACGAATGGGGGCGCATGATACAATAATTAGGGTTAAAAAAGTAACATTTAGAAATCGCATGAGACTGTATTTAAATTTGATGAGATCCTCACCTTAATCAGAATTAGTTCAACTAGTCAATTATAAAAAATTGAAGTTTCACTAAGTTAATAAAAAATTATTTCAATGTTGCTTTTTTGTTCTGTTGTTGCTTTAGGGATTGCAGTGGAAATCCTTTTTGAAACATTGGTGAACTATTAATTATGTTTAAGATAAGAATTAATAGGTTGCGACGTCCTTCATAATCGCAATAACATTTTCAAAAAGATTGCAACGTAAAGCCCGACCCTTGCTATAACCTGCCTGCCGGCAGGCAGGCGCACAAAATATAAACTTATTAGCTAAAATATTTGCAAATTTAAAATAGTATTTAGATATTTGTCTAAATACCTAATTGATGAATTATTTGTTTAAAGCATTAAATGACGAAACACGAAGGCAAATTTTAGAGTTGCTGAAAGATAAAGATATGACTGCTGGTGATATTGCGAATGCTTTTAATATTTCGAAACCGAGTATTTCGCACCATTTGGATATTTTGAAACGTGCGGATTTAGTTTCGAGTGAGAAAACGGGACAATTTATTACCTATTCGATAAATACAACCATTTTAGAAGATGTGCTTCAATGGATTATAACTTTAAAAAAATAATATCATGAATATAAAGAAGGAAATACCTTTACTAATAGTTGTTTTGATTCCGTTTGTTTATTTAGCCTATATATGGAGTTCCTTACCTGATACAGTGCCAATCCACTGGAATTACAAAGGTGAAATTGATGATTGGGGAAATAAATCTTCACTAATATTTATAACCTTTTTACTTTCTGGGTTAACTTATATCTTGTTTACAGTTATCCCCTTTATTGATCCTAAAAAAAGGATCCAAACGATGGATAACAAATACCACAATTTAAAATTTTTGATGGTATTATTTATGTCTGCCTTAGCAGTGTTTATTATTTATAGCGTAAAAGAGCAATCAATTACCAACCCCTCATTTATCTATCTGGCCATGGGTTTACTGTTTATGCTTTTGGGAAATTATATGAAGACCATAAAGGCAAATTACTTTATTGGGATTAGAACGCCATGGACATTAGAGTATGAATCCATTTGGAAAAGCACGCATAAACTAGCAGGCAAAATTTGGTTTGTTGGTGGCTTAGCGATAGTGATTTCTAGTTTAACAACTAGTAAAGATTTTAATGGTATTTTCTTTATTTCGGCAATCACATTATTAGCTATAATTCCTGTTGTTTATTCTTATATGGAATATAGAAAGCTAAAAAAATAAAAAATCTATTTAAGCATTCAACATCTTCCACAACACATCTTTAAGCTCTGTAATCCCTTTTTGGGCAACAGATGAAATGAATAAATATGGAATAGGAAGTTCGTTATCTAATTCGATTTTCATTTCCGCCTGAAGTTCATCATCAAGCATATCGCTTTTCGAAATAGCTATGATGCGATCTTTATCAAGCATTTCAGGATTGTATCTTCGAAGTTCATCTAATAGAATATCATATTGCTTTTTGATGTCCTTAGCATCTGCAGGAATTAAAAACAAGAGAATGGAGTTTCGCTCGATATGACGTAAAAAATAATGTCCAAGTCCTTTACCTTCAGCAGCACCTTCGATGATTCCAGGAATATCTGCCATTACAAAGGTTTGAAAATCACGGTATTTTACAATCCCTAAATTTGGTTTGAGTGTTGTAAATTCATAATCTGCTATTTTAGGTTTTGCCGAAGTAACAACCGATAATAATGTTGACTTTCCGGCATTAGGAAACCCTACCAATCCAACATCAGCAAGTACTTTTAACTCCATGGTTACGTACTTTTCTTCCATGGGAATACCAGGTTGTGCGTAACGTGGTGTTTGATTGGTTGAACTTTTAAAATGCCAATTTCCTAAACCACCTTTACCCCCTTCTGCTACTATTATTTCCTCTCCATCTTCGGTAATTTCAAAAAGGATATCATTAGTTTCTGTATCACGAATCACAGTACCTAATGGCACATCAACGTAAACATCTTCACCATCAGCTCCAAAACTTCTACCACTACTGCCATGTCCTCCATGTCCAGCTCTTGAGTGCTTTCTAAACTTTAAATGAAGTAGTGTCCAAAGGTTAGATTTTCCACGAACAATAACATGACCCCCACGACCACCATCTCCACCATCCGGCCCACCTTTTGTGATATACTTTTCACGATGTAAATGCACAGAGCCTTTACCTCCGTTTCCGGACGACACAAACATTTTTACGTAGTCTACAAAATTTCCTTCAGTCATGATTTCTGTCGTTCCCTCGAAAGAGGAAATCTTTTAAATTGGAGTTCTAAAATATTAAGAACTACAACTTCAATTCCAAAGTTATAGTTCTTATTTATGAAATTCCTGCCTTCGCAGGAGTGTACATTACAAATTATCTATCGCAGCGCTCAAACGCTCTGTGATATCTTCAATACTACCAACACCATCCACTCCAAAATATTTATCTTGAGCCGTGTAGTAGTCTTTTAATATAGCCGTTTCGTCGTAGTATACTTTAATTCTGTTTCTAATTACAGTTTCATCAGCATCATCTTTTCTTCCGCTAGTTTTTCCTCTTTCAAGTAAACGCTTTACTAAAACCTCATCATCAACTTCTAAAGCAATCATGGCATTAATTTGAGAATCTTTATTATCCATTAACGTATCTAAAGCCTCAGCTTGAGCATTAGTACGTGGGAAGCCATCAAATATAAACCCCTTAGCATCAGCATTTTTTTCTACTTCAGCACTAAGCATATCAATAGTTACTTGGTCTGGAACCAAACCACCTTTTTCTATATAAGACTTCGCCAACATGCCCAAAGCCGTATCGTTTTTCATGTTATATCTAAAAACATCACCTGTAGAAATATGTACTAAATCATATTTCTCTTTTAAAAATTCTGCTTGTGTTCCTTTGCCTGCTCCCGGAGGTCCAAATAGCACTAAGTTTGTCATGTGTTGTGTTTCTTTTATTTGATAAACTTCTGGTAAATTTCTCCCTAAGCCATCATAATCTAAACCGTATCCAACTATGAATTTATCAGGGATTTCAATACCAACATAATGTAACTTAAAGTCTTTTTTGTATGCTGTAGGTTTGTGAAAAAGCGTTGCAATTTTTAATGATTTTACATTTTCATTTTTAAAAATCCGGTGAACTTCATGTAACGTATTCCCCGTATCAATAATATCTTCTAGAATAATTACGGTACGTCCGGTTAAATCTTGCGTTAATCCTATTAATCTCTGAATATCTTCTGTGGACTTCAGTCCTTCATAAGACGCTAATTTTATAAAAGTAACCTCGCATGTTTTTGGATACTTTTTAACAAAATCGCTGGTTAACATAAATGACCCATTTAGGATACCAATAAACACAGGAATTTCATCTCCTACATCTTCAGCTATTTCATCAACTAAACGCTGCAGGGCATCATCAATTTCCTTAGCGGAAACAAAGGGTTTAAAATATTTATCGTGTAGCTTTATCACAAGTACTAATTTTTAAAAAGGCAAAGATAATCAATAGATTAAGTAATACCCATTTTTTGATTTACGATTTAGGAACTATTTTAAGATTTAAGTGTATTTTTGCGTATCGTTATTTGGGTTTCATTAAAAGCATTTCAATGAATTACTTTTCTTCAAATTTTAAACTTGGTATTCTTGGTGGCGGCCAATTGGGTAAAATGTTGCTCTATAACACCAGAAAGTTTGACATCTTTACTTCGGTTTTAGATGCCAATGAAGAAGCTCCATGTAAAATTTCTAGTAACGAATTTCATTTGGGAGACTTGATGGATTACGATGCTGTTTACAATTTTGGAAAACGAGTCGATGTTTTAACTATTGAAATTGAAAACGTTAATGTTGATGCTTTAGAAGCTCTTGAAAAGGAAGGTGTTAAAGTGTATCCTGCTTCAAAAACACTAAAAACTATTCAAAATAAAGCAAAACAAAAACTATTTTATAGAGATAACAATATTCCTACCTCAGATTTTAGCCGATTTGCATATTTATCTGAAATTGAAGATGCTATTGACAATGGTGGATTAGAATTCCCATTTGTATGGAAGGCTGCACAATTTGGATATGATGGTAATGGAGTAAAGATCGTTAGAAACTTATCGGATTTGGACGATTTACCGAAAGGTGAATGTATAGCTGAAGATTTAATTCCATTTAAAAATGAATTAGCTGTTATTGTAGCAAGAAGTGTATCTGGTGAAACTAAAACGTATCCTGTAGTAGAAATGGAATTTCACCCCGAAGCTAACCAAGTAGAGTACGTTATTTGTCCTGCTAGAATTTCTAATGAAATTGCAAAAAAGGCTGAGGAAGTTGCACTAAAAGCATCGAAAGCGTTTAATCACGTTGGGTTATTGGCTGTTGAAATGTTTCAAACAAATGATGATGAAATTTTAGTAAATGAAGTAGCTCCAAGACCTCATAATTCTGGCCACCAAACTATCGAAGCGAGCTATACCTCGCAATTTGAACAACATATTAGGGCCATTTTAGATTTACCTTTAGGGCGAACAGATAGCAAAGTAGGAGGTGTTATGGTTAATCTTGTCGGTGCGGAGGGTTACACTGGAAATGTAATATATGAAAATATTGAAAATATAATGAATATGAATGGCGTAACACCTCATATTTATGGTAAAAAGCAAACACGACCCTTCAGAAAAATGGGACATGTAACCATTGTAAATGAAGATTTGAATGAAGCTAGACGTATTGCTGAACAAGTAAAGAAAAGTATAAAAGTTATAAGCGAATAGACATGAGCAAAGTTGGCGTTATTATGGGAAGTAAAAGTGATCTTCCTGTTATGCAAGATGCTATAGACATCTTAAAAGGTTTTGATATAGAAGTTGAAGTGGATATTGTTTCGGCACATCGCACACCTGAAAAATTATTTGATTATGGTAAGCATGCACACAACAGAGGATTTTCTGTAGTCATTGCTGGTGCTGGTGGAGCGGCACATTTACCCGGCATGATTGCTTCTTTATCACCGCTTCCAGTTATTGGTGTTCCTGTAAAAAGCAGCAACTCTATTGATGGTTGGGATTCCGTTTTATCAATTCTGCAAATGCCTGGTGGTGTTCCTGTTGCTACCGTTGCATTAAACGGGGCAAAAAACGCGGGTATTTTAGCCGCTCAAATTATTGGTACGAGTGACACATGTGTGCTAGACAAAATTTTAGCGTATAAAGAAGGATTGAAGATGAAAGTAAACGAATCCGCCAAAGATTTAAAATAAAAAAAGTCCCGAAGTTATTCAGGACTTTTTAGCTATTAACAAATAATTCTCATGAGTTAGTCACTCGTCGTATTATCGGGAGCAAAAGTATAACAAAATATACTATGCAAACATAATGCATCGTGTTTTAACATATTCTCTGAATAAATGACAAAGAAAACATTAATTACTTTATTTAACACTAAATACAATACTGCGCCTTTCGCAATAATTCAAACAGAAGATTTTCTGCCAGCTTTTAAGGAAACTATAAAAATGGCTAAAAAGGAGATTGATGCTATTGTTATTAATCCTAAAAAACCTTCGTTTGAGAATACTATTGAAGCTCTGGACTTTTCTGGAGAACAACTCGATAGAATTTCTAGTATTTTCTTCAACTTAAATTCGGCTGAAACTAATGAAGCTATTCAGAAAATAGCACAGGAGGTTTCGCCTTTGTTGTCAGAATTCAGTAATGATATTACTTTAAATGAAGACTTATTTAAGCGTGTTAAGACCGTTTATAATTCTAAACCTGAATTAAATTTAACGGCAGAACAAACTACATTATTAGATAAGAAATATAAAAGTTTCTCAAGAAACGGGGCAAATTTGCCTGAAGACAAAAAAATACAACTTAGAGAAATTGACAAAAAATTAAGTACACTAAAACTTAAATTCGGTGAAAATGTATTAGCAGAAACTAACAAATTTGAAATGCTAATTACGGATGAAACTAATTTATCTGGACTTCCAGAAGGAACAAAAGAAGCTGCAAAACAGTTAGCAGAATCAAAAGAGAAAAAAGGCTGGTTATTTACTTTAGATTACCCGAGCTATATTCCATTTATAACTTATGCAGACAACCGCGATTTGCGTAAAAAACTGTCTTTAGCTGCTGGAGCAAAAGCTTTTAAGGGTGATGCATTAGACAATCAAAATAATGTGCTTCAAATTGCAAAACTCAGATATGAACGTGCTAATTTGTTAGGTTATAAAACGCATGCGCATTTTGTTTTAGAAGAGCGTATGGCAGAAACGCCTGAAACAGTTCTAAAATTTTCAAATGATTTATTAGAAAAAGCAAAACCAGCGGCTGAACGAGAGTTTAAAAAGCTCGAAAACTTCGCGAAAGGCTTAGATAATATTGATCAATTGCAAAAATGGGATGGCGCCTATTATTCTGAAAAATTAAAACAAAAACTATTTAGTCTTGATGACGAATTACTAAAACCATACTTCAAATTAGAAAACGTTATTAACGGTGCATTTACCATCGCTAATAAATTGTTCGACTTAAACTTTGAAGAAATTGATACGATTGACAAATACCATGAAGATGTTTTAACTTATAAAGTTACAGACTCAAAAGGTGATTTTATTTCTATTTTTTATGCAGATTTTTTTCCGCGATCAGGAAAACGAAATGGCGCGTGGATGACCTCCTACAAACCACAATACATTAAAAATAAAGAAAATAGCAGACCACATATTTCTATTGTTTGCAACTTCACAAAACCTACAAAAACAAAGCCATCTCTTTTAACTTTTAATGAAGTTACTACATTGTTTCATGAATTCGGACATGCTCTGCACGGTATGTTAGCCAACACCACATACCCTAGTTTATCTGGCACAAGTGTATTCTGGGATTTTGTAGAGTTACCAAGTCAGGTTATGGAAAATTGGTGTTATGAGAAAGAAGCTTTAGAACTATTTGCAACGCATTACGAAACTGGAGAAGTGATTCCCATGGATTTAGTTAAAAAAATAAAAGACTCTGCAACATTTCATGAAGGGATGCAAACGTTACGCCAATTAAGTCTTGGTTTATTAGATATGAGTTGGCATAGTCAGGATCCAACAAGTATAAAATCCGTAAAAACTTTTGAAGATGACGTATTTAAAAACACTTCTTTATATCCAAAAACAAAGGAAACCTGTATGAGCACTTCATTTTCTCATATATTTCAAGGCGGGTATTCCTCTGGATATTATAGTTACAAATGGGCAGAAGTATTAGATGCTGATGCTTTTGAATATTTCAAACAAGAGGGTATCTTTAACAAAACAGTTGCTGATAAATTTAAAAACCATGTTTTAAGTCAAGGCGGAACTGAAAATCCCATGACACTCTATAAACGTTTTAGAGGCCAAGAACCCCAGCCTGAAGCTTTACTAAGACGTGCAGGATTAATTTAAAACAGTAAGGGTTTTCGAAAATTCAAATTGAAGATGCTTCATTAAGAATTGCTCACTTAGTATTATATATGCAAATAAACAAAGCATTACAAATTCATTTTTTTAGTTTATTTTTGAAATTAAGAAAAACAATTGCTAAATAATGTCTAACCATCAAATAAATCCCAATAAGTGGATCGATTTATATTCAGATTACCTATTTAATTATACGGTATCTCGTGTTAGTGATAGAGAAATTGCACAAGATTTGGTGCAAGACACTTTTTTAGCGGGTTTAAAATCTATGAAAAACTTTAAAGGAGAAGCTAGCGAGCGCACATGGCTTATTTCTATTTTAAAGCGAAAAATTATAGATCATTACAGAAAGATAAATTCGAATAAAGGAAAAGCTGAAGTTAGAATAAATTACAACGACTCTGAAAGTGAAGGTGACTGGTTAGAGGAACGCGTAGCAGATCCCTTTGATAAAACTGCTGAAGACACTTTGCAGAACAGCGAACTAGGAGACGCTATACATAACTGTCTAGAGAAATTACCAAAAAAACAAGCTGATGTTTTTAAAATGAAAACCATTCTTGGTTATGAGACTGAAGTGATTTGTAATGAATTAAATATTACGGCGTCTAATTTGTGGGTAATCATTCATAGAGCGCGAACAGGTATGGCAGATTGCTTAAAACAAAATTGGTTTTAATTATGAGTAAAATGAAGGTTATGATTCCTTGCGATGAAGCGAATCTCGTTTGTGACAAAACACAATATAAGGAAGCTACTTTATGGGAAAAAATAAAGCTAAATATCCATTTAATATATTGTAAAGTCTGCAGAAAGTATTCTAAAAACAATAAAACCCTGTCTAAAACAATAAAAAAATCCAATATTGAGTGTCTAGACAAGACGTGCAAAGACACTATGAAGAAAGACTTCGAAAAAGTATTGAAAGAAGTTTCTAATTAAAAGCTAGTAATAGAATTAGCCACAATATTGGCAATCCTTCCACCCAAAAAGAACTGTAATATTTGTTTTGTTCTATTTTAGAATAAAGTAAAAAAAGTAATGTAACTAGCAAAACTACAAGCAGCACTATAATTCCATTTACAGTTATCTCATCTTTAAAAAATTCTAATAAAAATACAGATAAAGTTAAGGCTACACCTATTATTTTGGTTTGCTTTACTCCTATTTTTTGTGGTATGGTTGAGAGCTTTAAGTTGTCAAACTTTAAATCTCGTATTTCAAAAGGCAACATTAAAAGTATGACAAAAATATACCGCTGCACACCAGTTATTAAAACATCCGCACTTATTGGTAGCTCATGGCTTAATAGGGGCAAAAACACCGTAACTCCTGTCCAAACCGCTGCTATAACATAAACTTTAAGTCCACCAATACTTCTTAGGTTATGATGTTTATCAATAAAAATTCGTTTTGGCAAAAAAGGAATTGCATAGAAAAATGTAATACCTCCAAATATGGCAATATAAACAAGTATTAAAGAGGGTAGTTTTAATCCATAATAACCCATCAAAACAAAGCTAATCAAAGAAAATATTTGAATAATTTTCAACCAACGTGCCAACCTTCTATGATGAAATTTTGCAATTCCAAAATACTTCACAAAGTTATAGCCGGTAATAGTAGCGTAAAACACGAAATAAAGTATGTCTTCATCATACTGAATATCATACTCAACTAGAGTGATGTAAGTAAGCCCGTAAACAGCTAAAGCGACATGAATACTGCTGTTGATGTAAAAATTAAAAAATTGTTTCAAACAGGTCATAAAACAAAAGTAACTAAAGTGTTGATAACGTATATGAATAGTTAAAAACTTTCCATTTTGCTCAATAAAACACATTAAATATTACGTATTTTTGCGAATTATATAATTAAATCCTGCTTAATGAATACGAATGCTTTCGCTTTACGTCACATTGGTCCTAGAAAAGAAGACCAAAAACTTATGTTAGAAACTTTAGGTTTAGACTCCTTAGCTCAGTTAATTTCTGAAACCATTCCTGACGATATTCGTTTAAAAAACGGTTTAAATTTAGAGGAACCAATGACGGAATATGAGTATTTATTACATATTCATGATTTGTCTAAAAAAAATAAAGCTCGCAAAACTTATATAGGTTTAGGCTACCACCCCACTATTATGCCTGCAGTTATTCAAAGAAATATTCTTGAAAACCCAGGCTGGTATACGGCTTACACACCTTACCAAGCTGAAATAGCTCAAGGACGGTTAGAAGCATTATTGAATTTTCAAACCATGGTCATAGACCTTACCGGAATGGAAATTGCAAACGCCTCGTTACTTGATGAGAGTACAGCAGCAGCAGAAGCGATGAGTTTACTTTTTGCAGTACGCGAACGCGATCAGAAAAAAGCAGGCATAAATAAATTTTTTGTTTCTGAAAACATATTACCACAAACTTTATCATTATTGCAGACAAGATCAACGCCTATTGGTATTGAATTAGTCATTGGAAAAGAAGAAGCATTTAATTTCTCAGAAGAGTTTTTTGGAGCTATTTTACAATACCCAGGAAAAGATGGTCAAATCACCAATATAAAATCTTTTATTAACCAAGCCAATAATGCTAGAATTAAAGTGGCTGTTGCAGCCGATATTTTAAGCTTAGTAAAGTTAGAGGCGCCAGGTAAATTTGGAGCTGATGTGGTTGTAGGAACCACACAACGTTTTGGAATCCCAATGGGTTATGGAGGCCCTCATGCTGCATATTTCGCAACCAAAAAAGCTTATAAACGAGACTTACCTGGTCGAATAATTGGTGTTACTAAAGATGCAAATGGTAACCGCGCACTGCGTATGGCTCTGCAAACTCGGGAGCAACATATTAAAAGAGATAAAGCTACGTCTAACATTTGTACTGCTCAAGTACTATTAGCAGTAATGGCTAGCACATATGCGGTCTATCATGGCCCTCAAGGTTTGAAATTTATAGCTAATAACGTTCATAACAAAACAGCCACCTTAGCTAAAGCACTTGAAGCGTTAGGATACGAGCAGGCTAACACCTCTTATTTTGACACACTACAAGTAAAAACTAAAGCAAAAAAGATTAAGAAAGTTGCTACTGAAAAGAAAGTAAATCTGTATTACCCAGATAAACGCACAGTAACCATTTCATTAAATGAAACGACATCAATAAGAGATATCAATTATTTGATTTCAATTTTTGCCGAAGCGGCAAACAAAGAAACTATTATAATTTCTGCAGTAGAACAAGCCAATAATATTTCAGAACTTATTCAAAGACAATCTGATTTCTTATCTGAACCTGTTTTTAACACCTATCATTCTGAAACAGAATTAATGCGCTATATCAAAACCTTGGAGCGTAAAGATTTAGCCTTAAATCATTCTATGATTGCATTAGGATCGTGTACAATGAAATTAAATGCGGCGTCTGAAATGCTACCATTGAGTTGGTTTAAGTGGGGCAACATACACCCTTTTGTGCCTTTAAAACAAGCCAAAGGATATTTAACAATTTTAAAAGAGCTAGAAGATCAATTAACAGAAATCACAGGTTTTGCCGCGACATCATTACAACCAAATTCTGGAGCTCAAGGCGAGTTTGCAGGCCTTATGGTTATAAAAGCGTACCACGAATCTCGTGATGACTATCATAGAAACATTTGTTTAATTCCTTCATCTGCGCATGGCACAAATCCTGCGAGTGCTATTATGGCGGGCATGAAGGTTGTGGTCACTAAATCAACTGAAGAAGGTAATATCGATGTTGATGATTTACGCGAAAAGGCAGAATTACATAAAGACAATCTTTCTGCTTTGATGGTTACCTACCCATCTACACATGGGGTTTACGAATCAGCAATCAAAGAAATCACCAAAATTATTCATGATAACGGTGGACAAGTATATATGGACGGAGCAAACATGAACGCCCAGGTTGGCTTGACTAATCCCGGGAATATTGGTGCTGACGTTTGCCACCTCAACTTACATAAAACTTTTGCTATACCTCATGGTG
>Ga0213861_10001047_pt1 | contig 24731 bp, 28 predicted proteins | sample PICome_4_FD_160110 | JGI IMG/M metagenome (GOLD analysis project Ga0213861, IMG submission 160110) | Coastal seawater microbial communities near Pivers Island, North Carolina, United States - PICO131 | ecosystem: Environmental > Aquatic > Marine > Coastal | place: USA: North Carolina... | reverse complement strand
GAATCGATAACGATCTATTTTATAAAGAAAATACTCTAATGCTATTTGCGGATGCTAAAAAAATGACAGAAGACATTACTAAAAATCTTTAGATTTAAATTATATAGCATTAATGAAATTGGTTGCGGGGGACGGATTTGAACCGCCGACCTTCAGGTTATGAGCCTGACGAGCTACCAGACTGCTCCACCCCGCGGTATACTTAAATTCTATTTTTAAGTTTATTTAATTTCTTAACTCTTTTAATATTTTCTTGAAGAATTCTTTTCTTTTTTTCAGATGGTTTTTCATAGGTATTTTTAAGTTTTATAACTTTAAAAAAACCATCTCTTTGAAGTTTTCTTTTTAGAACTCTCAAAGCTTGTTCAATATTGTTATCTTTTACTTCAATTTTCATAAATATTTTTTAAAGTTGATTGATTAACACTATAAAATTTTGATGTCTATTAAATTTATTCAATGTTTGAAATTTCTTTAGCTTGTTTCGCTTTTTCTTTTTCTTTTTTTTCCCTCTTTATTCTTCTTTCGGCTTTTTCTAGCGCTTCTATCAGATCTTTCTGACTAAACAGATTTAAAGCAACAGGGTCTTTTGGATTTAAATTATTATAGTTCCAATAGCTTTTATTTCTTATAGAGGTAACAGAATTTTTTGTTATACCAACTAGTTTTGCAATTTGAGAGTCTTTAAGCATATTGTGTTGTCTAATTAACCACAATGCTGAGTCGGGTTTATCTTGTCTCTTAGACAAAGGTATATATTTTTTAGTTTTCTTTTCAGCGTTAGATATTTCGATATCACTACTCTTGATAAGTAAAGGCCTATTTTCATCTTTTGATGATAATTCTATTTCTTCTCTCGAAAGTTGTCCTGAAATTATAGGGTTATAAGCTTTAATTCCTTTTGCAACCTCGCCATCAGCAATTCCCTGGATTTCAACTTCATGCAAATTACAAAAATTTGCAATTTGCTTAAAAGTAAGGGTTGTATTTTCAACTAACCAAACAGCTGTTGCCATTGGCATTAAAGGTGCGTTTGACATTTAATTTTTTTTATCTGATTTAAAGTTTTGAAATTTTTTATTAAATTTACTTATTCTACCTTTATCCATTAACTTTTGTTTTCCACCTGTCCACGCAGAATGAGATTTTGGATCGATTTCTAATTTAAGTAAATCACCTTCAGCACCCCAAGTTGATTTTGTTTCAAATTGAGTTCCATCAGTCATTTCAACTTTAATTGTGTGATAGTTTGGGTGAATGTCTTTTTTCATATCGAGACTTATAGCAAAAGAATTTTATAACACAATTAAAAGTTAACTAAATTTTCTAACATTTTGTCATTAATTGCAGCACTTGATGCCTTAATATCAATCTTATTTACATCAAATTTATGAATATCGTTTACTATTCCTCCTGCTTCTTTGACCAATATCTCTCCAGCCGCAATATCCCAAAGGTTAATCTTATTATGAAAAAAACCATCAAGCCTGCCAGAGGCAACATAAGCCAAATCTAAAGCAGCACATCCACTATATCTCATATTGAGATCACTAAATTTAACACCTTCGTGATTACTTGAGAATAAACAATCATCAATTGAGTTCTTTTTAGAAACTCTTAGTCTTTGATTGTTTAAGAAAGCTCCTTTGTCTTTTTCAGCAAAAAACATTTCATCTTTAATAGGGTCAAAAATTAAACCACTTACAATTTCATCTTTGGACTGAAGGGCAATACAGATTGCAAAGTGAGGTATACCATGCAAAAAGTTTGTTGTTCCATCAATAGGGTCAATTATCCAAAAATTTTCTTTATCATTATTTTTAATTATTCCAGTTTCTTCAGTTATAAAAGAATAGTTTTTTTTAATTTTTGATAATTCTTCAATTAAAATTTTTTCTACATGTTTGTCTGTTTTTGTTACAAAATCGTAAGGCCCTTTTTTAGATACTTGCAATTTTTCAACCTCACCAAAGTCTCTGATTGCAGATTTAGAAGCTTTCTCAGCAGCTTTGATCATTATGTTTAGATTTGCAGATATAGAAATCATTCTAATTATATTTTTTTAATATACTCAAGTGTTCTAGTATCGACGATGACTTCATCTCCAGAGTCTATAAAGGGTGGAACCTGAATATTTAAACCATTATCTAAAGTTGCAGGTTTATATGACGATGAAACCGTTTGTCCTTTTAGCGCAACATCTGTTGTTTCAATTTTACATTTTACCTGATTAGGAAGTTCAACTGAAATAGGACTTTCATTATGGAAATTCACTGTAACTTGAAGATTTTCAGTCAATAATTTTCCTTTTTCTCCAATAACTTCTTTTTTAATTTCAATTTGTTCAAATGTCTTTGGGTCCATAAAAATATAATTATTTTCATCATCGTATAGATAGTTAAAATCTATTTCATCAAGTGATGCTTTTTCAACAGTTTCACTAGATCTAAATCTTTCGTTCAATTTAGTATTTTTTCCTACACTCTTCATTTCTACTTGAGCAAATGCTCCACCTTTACCAGGCTTTACATGTTGAGTTTTTAGGACTAGCCATAAATCATTTTTGTATTCTAAGAGCATACCTACTCTTATTTCTCCAGCATTTATTTTCATCTAATTTTTTTTATACTTTCAAAGGGTTTATATTTTTTATTATTCCAAACGTAGCTTGAAATAGCTAATAAATTAGCATTGTTCAATAACAGTTTTTTATAATTATTTATATTAATTCCTCCAATAGCAACTATTGGTATTTTGGTTAACTTATTTGCTTTATTTAAAATTTTAGAAGTAGCTCTAAACTTTACATTTTTTGTTTTAGTAGAAAAGAAGGCTCCAAATGCAATATAATTAGCTTTATCTCTAATAGCAGCTTTTGCTAAATTAATAGAGTTGTGACAGGTAATTCCTATAATTTTACTTCCAACTATTTTTCTTGCTTCTGCTATGCTCATATCTTTTTGTCCCAAATGACATCCATCAGCATTAAGTTTTTTTGAAAGTATGGGGTCATCATTAACTAAAAATTTTACATTATATTTCTTACAAATTAGATGAATTTTTTTTCCAATTAAAATTTTTTGTTTAAAGGTATATTTTTTAAGCCTTAATTGAAATAATCCAACTTTTCCAGTTTCAAGTACTTTTTTTAAATCCTGATAGAATTTAGGGTATATTTTGTTGGGAGAAATAAGATAAATAAATTTTTTTTTACTTATTCTCAAGTTCGCTAGACCATTTTCCTTGAGCAGCCAAAGTATTCATTTTTGCTCTATGATTAAAAATATTTTGGGTTCCTTCGATATTCTTAATATCTTTAGACCAGAATTTTAAAGCACTTTGCTGAAGAGCTCTTCCGTATGAATAAGTCATTATAAAATTAGTATCATTATCCTTATTGATAAGATTTAAATTTTCTGTTGCTTCAACTTCTGATTGGCCACCAGATAAAAAAGCAATTCCAGGAACTTCATTTGGAACAGATTTTTTTAAGCACTCAAGTGTTTTATAGGAAACCTCTTCATTAGAGATTTTATTTTTTGAATTATTTCCTGCAAGAATCATATTTGGTTTTAAAATTATCCCTGTTAGATCAATTCTATGAATTATAAGTTCTTCAAAACATTTTTGAATTACCTCAGATGTTTTAACTAAACAGTCATCTGCCGAGTGTTCCCCATCCATTAAGACTTCTGGCTCAACAATTGGAACCATCCCATTTTCTTGTACAAGAGCAGAGTATCTTGCTAAAGCATGCGCATTTGAGCTGATCGCAAGTTTACTAGGATATTTTTCTCCAATATTATAAACGCCTCTCCATTTTGTAAATCTTGCACCAAGTTCATAATATCTTTTTAATCTTTCTCTAAGTCCATCTAAGCCCTCAGTAACTTTTTCATCTAATGAATTTGCTAAATTTTTTGCACCAGTGTCTACTTTTATTCCTGGAACAGCTCCTGTTTCTGAGATCATAGAAGGGATTGTTTTTCCAAGATTTGATATTTGATTGATTGTTTCATCATATAAAATAACACCCCCTATACAATCTTTCATGCTGTCAGCTGTAAAAAGTGTTTCTCTAAAAAGAAGTCTATTTTCTGGTGTGGATTCAATATTAACTGAATCCAATCTTTTAGTCATAGTTCCATTACTTTCATCTGCAGCAAGTATACCTTTTCCGTTTGAAAGAATTTTTAGAGCAATTTTATTAAGTTCTGACATTTTAGTTTAAAGCTTTTATACCAGGAAGTTCTTTGCCTTCAAGATATTCTAAGAAGGCTCCACCAGCAGTTGAAACAAAATTAAAATTATCAATTGAATTTAAACTATTTAATAATGAAACAGTATCTCCTCCTCCAGCAACTGAATAGATTTTATTAGATTTATTATTTTCAATTATCTTCTTAGCAATTTCAATACTACCGTTAGCAAAGCTAGGGTTTTCAAAATAACCAGCAGGTCCATTCCATAAAATAGTATTACTTTCATCAATAATTTTATTAATTAAATTGATAGTTTTTGGGCCTATGTCTAAAATCATTTCATCAGATGAAATTTCACTCAATTCTTTTATTTGAGGGGTTCCGTGTAAATTCTTTCCTACAATCACGTCTTGAGGGTATATTATTTTACAATTCTCTTTTTCAGAGAGTGAAAAAATTTCTTTAATAATTTGATCAGAGTTTTCTTCTTGTAAAGATTTTCCAATATTGTTGCCTCTATATTTAATAATATTGTTAGCCATTCCACCTACAATTATAATATTATCAAATTTTGGAATTAAATTTTTAATTATATTAATTTTAGTTGAGACTTTTGAACCTCCAATTATGCAGGTTATAGGTTTTTTAATTTTAGAAGTAATTTTTTTTAAAGCATCAACCTCTAGATTAAGTTGCAAACCTGAAAAAGAGGGTAAAAATTTTGTTATTTCATGTATTGATGCATGCGCTCTATGAGAACATGAAAAAGCTTCATTAACATATATGTCAGCTAAGGTTGCAAGATGTTTCGCAAATTCTTGATTATTTTTTTCTTCCTCAGGATAAAACCTTATATTTTCTAACATTACTATTTTTTCATCATCACTATTAAATAAATCTTTGGAGTTTATCTCTTTAATATTTTTTGAAATAAGTTTTATATTTTCACTTAATTTTGTCTCCAATTCTTTACAAATTGGTCTAAGCGAAAGTTCGTTGACAACTTTTCCTTTTGGTCTTCCAACATGAGAAATAATTATGATTTTTACATTTTGAGAAATTAGAAATTTTAAAGTTGGTAGAATTTTATCAATCCTTGTTGTGTCAGTTATTTTATCACCAAGCATAGGAACATTTAAATCTAATCTTAATAATATCTTTTTATTATTAAGATTTGCTTCTTCTTTGATACTTTTCATTAAGAGATTTTATGAACGTATTCTGCTATGTCACACATTCTATTTGAAAATCCCCATTCATTGTCATACCAGGCTGAAATTTTTCCCATATTTTTACCTACTACGCTAGTAAGAGATGAGTCAATAATAGCCGATGATGAATTATGATTAAAATCAATAGATACCAGTTTTTCAGTTGTTATTTCCAATATTCTTTTTGACTGATTTTTTGAAACTTTTTTGAAAGCATCATTAATTTTTTCTTTGCTCATTTCTTTTTTAGTGCAAAAAACTAGTTCAATAAGAGATACATTCGGAGTTGGAACTCGCATCGCAACACCTTCTAACTTACCTTTTAATGATGGAATTATTTCTCCTATAGCTTTTGAAGCTCCTGTAGATGTTGGGACAATTGATTGGCTGGCAGATCTTGCTCTCCTTGGATCTTTATGAGAATTATCTAAAATTCTTTGATCGCTTGTAAAAGCATGAATTGTTGTCATAAAACCTTTTTCTATTTCAAAATTCTTGTGAAGAGTGTTAGCTACAGGAGCTAAACAATTTGTAGTACATGAGGCGGCAGAAATTATTTGATCATTTTTTGTAAGCTCTTTTTCATTTACACCAAAAACAATTGTTTTATCTGCATTTTTACACGGGGCTGAAACTATAACTTTTTTTACACCATTTTTAATATGTCCCAATAGTTTTTCTTTTGAATTAAATTTACCAGTGCACTCAAAAACGTAATCAACCTCAAATTTTTTCCAATTAATGTCCTCAATTTTTGATTCTTGAGAAAAAGTAATTTTATTTTTATTAATGATTAAATGATTTTCATCGTAATCAAGATCTGCGTTAAATTTTCCATGAACTGAATCATATTTAATTAGATTACAGCTTGCTTCAGAATTAGATCGATTATTTATATGTTTTATTTTTATATGTTTATTTTGGCTCTCAATAATTGCCCTGATAATCGTTCGTCCAATTCTTCCCAGTCCATTGATGCCAACATTTATAGTCATATTTTTTTTCTAATTAGTTTTTTTGATTTACTTGCAATGTTTGCCACTGTTAAACCAAAATGCTTATAAATTTCTTTATATGGTGCACTTTTACCAAATGAGTCAATTCCAAAAGTTAGACCATCTATTCCCACATACCTTTTCCAGCAATCTGTTGATGCAGCTTCTATAGAAATTTTTATTTTTGTTTCATTAATAATTTTTTTTTTGTATGAATTAGACTGTAACTCAAAAAGATCTTGGCACGGCATAGATATAACTTTTGAATATATCTTATCTTTGGCTAATTTATGACTAGTCTCGATTGCCAAATTAACCTCAGATCCACTTGCAAGTATTGTTAAATGAATCTTTTTATTTGTTCTTAATACTTCATAGGCTCCAAGAGAACATTTATTTGCTATTGAAATTTTTTTTCTGATCGGATTAAGGTTTTGTCTTGTCAAAGATAAAACACTTGGGGTTTTTGAACTTTTTAATGCATGCTCCCAACATTCAATAGTTTCCATTCTATCTGCAGGTCTAAAAACGTTTAGATTTGGAATAGAACGTAAGCCTGATAGCTGTTCTATTGGTTGATGAGTTGGACCATCTTCTCCAAGACCAATAGAATCGTGTGTCATAACATAGATAACTTTTTGTTCCATTAATGCTGATAGTCTTATTGATGGTTTGCAGTAATCTGAAAATATTAAAAAAGTTCCACCATAAGGAATAAAATTACTATGAAGAGCAAGTCCATTCATTATTCCGCTCATTGCATGTTCTCTTACGCCATAGTGAATGTAATTACCATTAAACTCACCTGGCTTTATTATTTTATGATGTTTTGTTTTGGTATTGTTTGATCCCGCTAGATCAGCAGAACCTCCAATTAAATTATTATTAACACTAGTTAATGCATTCAAAGTAAGCTCTGAAGATTTTCTGGTTGCTAAACTTTTAAGTTCATTAATTGTATTTTGTTTTTCAATTTTTAAAATTTTTGTAAAATTATTTTTTATTATTTTTTTCTTTTTATAAATTTTTTTCCAATTATTTTCAATTTTTTGACCCTTACTACCAATTTTTTTCCACTCATTTAAAATTTTTTTTGGAATTTCAAAAGGTTTATAATTCCAATTTAGAGCATTTCTTACAAGTTTAATTTCATCAAAACCTAAGGGGCTTCCATGGCACGATGATTTGCCTGATTTATTTGGAGAGCCATATCCAATTTTAGTTTTACAAGAAATTACTGTTGGTTTTTTTGTATTTTGTACTTTTTTTAAAGTTTTAAAAATTTCTTTTTCATTATGACCATCAATAAGAATGTACTCCCAACCATAACTTTCAAATCTTTTCTTAAAATTATCTGATACTGTTAAATTAGTTGGTCCATCAATTGATATTGAGTTGTTATCAAAAAGCATTACTAAATTTTTGAGCTTTAAATGTCCAGCTAAGCTCATTGCCTCATGACTTATCCCTTCCATTAAACAGCCATCTCCAGCAAGAACATAGGTTTTGTGATTTATAATTTCTTTGCCTAGTTTTTTTTTTAGAATTTCTTCAGCAATTGCAAAACCAACAGCATTAGCAATACCTTGACCAAGTGGACCTGTAGTAGTCTCAATTCCAGTTTTTGGATGGTACTCTGGGTGACCTGCACAAATCGAATTAAGTTGTCTAAATTTTTTTATACTATTCAGTGAAATGCTTTTGTATCCAGTTAGATATAATAAAGAATAGAGCAGCATAGAGCCGTGACCAGCAGATAAAACAAATCTATCTCTATTTAGCCAATCTGGATTTTTTGGATTAAATCTTAAAAAATTCTTAAAAAGAACAGTTACAACATCTGCCATGCCCATTGGCATTCCAGGGTGACCTGAATTAGCTTTCTGCACAGCATCAATTGAAAGAAATCTGATGCAATTTGCCAAATCATTGTGTAGTTTGCTCAAAATTATCCTGACTAGACTAAGAAGAATCTATTTAATAATATAAACATATATATATGAATTCTATAATCGAAAAAGAAAAAAAATTAAATGAAGCTCTTTCAGAGTTAAAAAATTTAGATCTAAGCAACCCAGATTTAAAAAATAATATTGATAATTTGAGTTCTCAAAAAACTCAATTAGAAATTGAAAAATCTCAATTAGAGGATAAATACAAATCTCTTTTAGAGGAACACACTGATTTGACAAAAAAATTGGAAGAAATTCAAAATAAAGAAAAATTAGAACAAAAAAAACAAATAGAATTTTCAGAAAAAATTGATGAATTAAATCAAGAAACAGATACTTTGCTAGAAGAGATAGATAAATGGCAAATGTAAGTATTAAATTCAATAATAAGGAGTTTTTGCTGTCATGTGAGGACGGCCAAGAAGAGCATCTTGAGGAATTATTAATTCAAATTAATCAAAAGTTTAATGATCTTAAAAATAATCTTGGAAATTTAGGAGAAAATAAGCTTCTTTTAATTACAGCTGTTAAGATTATGGATGAGTACTATGAGACTAAAAAAAAAGTTGACCAAAAAAAAAATGAATTGAAAGATCTTTCTAATAAATTTAGAGAATTAAAAACACTCATTTATGATTATAGGGATAAAAAAGAGGAAGAAATTAAAGAATTAAATAAAAATCATCTAAATTTTAAAAATGAAATAGAGGCTAATCATAAAAAATACGAACAATTGATTGATGAGGCTGCAGATGAAATATCTAATTTTATTGAAAAAGCAAAACTAGATAATATTTCTCAATAAATTTCTGTGAATAAATCTCAAATAAGAAATAAAATTTTAAAAATCAGAAAAAAAAAATTTGATAAAAATTTAAACATAAATTTAAATAAATTTATTTCTTTCTTAAAAAAGAACAAATTAAATCAAAAAAATATAGGTGGTTATTATCCATCAAATTATGAAATAGATGATTTAGATATTTTAGATTTATTAGAAAAAAAAAATTTTAAAGTATCATTGCCAATTATACAAAAAGATAGTCAGATGAACTTTCATAGCTGGTCAAAAAATGATCCATTAAGAATAAATAAATTTGGCATACCTGAACCCATCGCATTTAAAATTTTTTACCCAGATATTTTGCTAGTCCCATTAGTAGCTTTTGATAGTCGTTTAAATAGATTAGGTTACGGCGGTGGTTATTACGATCGTTATTTTGAAAAACTCGAAAAAAATAAAAAAGTTATAAAAATAGGCTTAGCATTTTCATTTCAAAAAATCTCATCTGTACCAATTAATCAATATGATAAAAAATTAGATTTTATAATTACAGAAAAAGAAATTTTAAGATGAGAATATTATTTTTAGGTGATGTGGTTGGAATTTCAGGTTGTTCAAAATTAATGAATAATTTGATGCATGAAATTGAATCAAAAAAAATAGATTTTGTAATTGTAAATGGAGAAAATGCAGCTTCACAAGGTGTTGGTTTAACGAAAGAAATATGTCTTGATTTTTTTAATTGTGGAGTCGATGTAATTACAACTGGAAACCATGTTTGGGATCAAAAAGAAATAATGGAGTACATAGATAAAGAAGAGAGATTATTGCGTCCTAAAAATCTTTATGAACCAGCACCAGGAAAAGGATTCAATATTTATAACATTAAAGAAGGTATTAAAATTGGAGTACTTAATTTAATGGGAAATATTTTCATGAAAAAATGTGATGATGTTTTTGAAATTTCAGAAAAGTTTATGAAACAATTTGAATTGAAAAAAGATTATGATTTTCTCGTAGTTGATTTCCATGGCGAAATAACCAGCGAGAAAAATGCAATAGGTCATTATTTTGATGGTAAAGCTTCTTTAGTAGTTGGTACACACACACATATCCCTACTAATGATGCAAGAATATTAACAGGTGGTACAGGCTACCAAACTGATGCCGGTATGTGTGGTGATTATAATTCAGTTATTGGCATGAACACAGAAAATTCACTTAATAGATTTTTAAAAAAAAATTCAATAAAACACTTTCCTGCTATTGGTGAAGCTACTTTATGTGGTGTTATTGTTGAATGTGATATACAAACAGGATTAGCTACCAATATTGAAAGTTATGTTTTTGGAGCTCAATTAAAAAATACATATTAAAATTATGGCAGGACATTCACATTGGGCAGGAATTAAACATAAAAAAGGAAAAGCAGACAAGCAACGTTCCAAAATATTTTCAAAATTATCAAAAGAAATTACTGTAGCAGCAAAACTTGGGGATAAAGACCCTGCAATGAATCCAAGATTAAGATCTGCTATCCAGGCAGCAAGATCTGCTAATATGCCAAAAGATAATATTGAAAGAGCAATTGATAAATCTTCTGCTGCAACAGGTGTAAATTTCGAAAATCTTAGATATGAAGGATTTGGCCCAGATAAAATTGCAGTGATAGTAGAAACATTAACAGATAATAAAAATAGAACTGCTTCAAATATAAGAACTATATTTCAAAAAAGTGGTGGCAGTTTAGGAACTCAGGGATCTGCATCACATAATTTTAATCAATTGGGTATCATTAAAATTGATAAACAAGAAATTTCTGATGAAAAGATTTTTGAACTTGCAATTGATTCTGGAGCTGATGAATGTATCTCTCATGATGAATTTCATGAAATTCAATGTCCTATGAGTGAAATATATAATGTAAAAAAAAAATTAGAATCAGTTGTTGCAAATTTTATTTCAACAGAGATAGAATGGATTGCACTTAATAGTGCTAAAGTGAATAAAGATAAGCAAGAAACTGTAATTGAATTTTTAGAGTCTCTGGAAGATGATGACGATGTACAAAATGTTTTTTCAAACGCAAACTTTGAAAATAATTAATGCTTATAATTGGAATTGACCCAGGTATTTCAGGATCAATATGTTTTTTTCAAGATGGAAAAATTATTGACGTAGTAGAAATGCCAACAATGGCTGAAGGTAAAAAAAATAAAAAACAAGTCAATGGGTCTCAAATTTTTAATGAAATATCACTTAGAATTAAAAAATTAGATAAAAACGATATAAAGGTAGTTATTGAGCAAGTTTCAGCAATGCCAGGTCAAGGTGTAACTAGTATGTTTAATTTTGGTCAATCATTTGGAATTTTAAAAGGCATATGTTCTGCAATGCAACTACCTATGCATTTTGTAAGACCAGCAAAATGGAAAAAATATTTTAATCTTATAAATTCTGAAAAAGATGCAAGTAGAACAAAAGCGATTGAGATTTTTCCTTATTTTTCAAGCCATTTATCAAGAAAAAAGGACTCTAATAAAGCTGATGCAATTTTAATTGCGAGTTTTTATTATGAAACTTACAAAATTGAAGAATAGATAGAAAAAATAAGACAAATTCATGACACATTTAAGTGTGAAGAGTAAATTATGGAAGCTGATATCGCATCTCAAGCAGTAGGATTAGGAGCAAACACTGATTTTTCTTTAATGAGCCTTTTTTTAAGAGCTGATATGATCGTTAAATCAGTAATGATTATTTTAATATTCTGTTCAATTTATTCATGGGCAGTAATTATTGAGAAATTAAGGCTATTTAAAAAAATAAATAAATCATCAGAGGAGTTTGAAGAAAAATTTTGGAACTCTAAATCAGCTGAAACATTTTATAATAGTTTACCAGTTAAAGTAGATGATCCTATGGCAGTAGTCTTTCAGGATGCCATGGAAAGTCTATTAAAAAAGAAATCTAAAAATAATTTAAGTGAAAAAATGAGCACCTTTTTAGAAGTTGGAATTGAAAAACAGATGTCTAAAATTGATAAAGGTTTTACTTTTCTTGCAACAGTAGGTTCAACAGCACCTTTTATAGGCTTATTCGGCACAGTGTGGGGCATAATGAATTCTTTTCAATCTATTGCAATTTCAAGGAATACCAGTTTAGCAATTGTAGCTCCGGGAATAGCGGAAGCTCTATTCGCCACTGCATTAGGTTTGCTTGCTGCAATTCCTGCTGTAGTCGCTTATAATAAATTTAATACAGACTCACAAAAATATTCTCAAAAATTAGAAAACTTTTCGAAAAGATTTTTAACAATAATTTAAATGGCATTTAAATTAAATCGGTCATCAAAAGAACCTATGAGTGAAATTAACGTAACTCCATTTGTAGATGTTATGCTAGTTCTTTTAATAATTTTTATGGTTACAGCTCCATTACTAACTGTTGGTGTGCAAGTTGATTTACCAGAAAGTTCAGCTGACTCTCTGCCAGAAGAAGCAGAGCCACTTACTTTATCTATCAACTCAAAAGGTGAAATATTCATTCAAGAGTCAAAAGTAGAATTTGATAATATAATTGCAAAAGTTTTAGCAGTTTCAAAAAATAGAACAGATACTAGAATTTATGTTAGAGGTGATAAAACCATAAATTATGGAAGAGTGCTTGAAATTATGGGTTTATTATCAGGTTCTGGTTTTACTAAAGTAGCATTAATATCAGAACCATTAAAGCAGAGGTAGTTAGAAGTGAATAGAAGTTTGATTGTCTCTTCTCTTTTGCATGGTGTTATAATTTTAATTACAGCTATGAGTTTACCTTTTTTAGCAAAAAAACCACTTGATATTCCGCCTATAGTTTCAGTTGAATTAATTCAGATTGCTGAAAAAACAAATATTCCATTCGCTCCTAAAGCAAAAAAAATAATTGAGAAAGTTAAAGAAAAAGAAAAAAAATTAGTATCAGAACAAGCGCCACCTAAGAAGGTAAAAAAAACTAAAACAAAAACAGTTGTATCAGTTGATAAAAATGAAAAAATTGACAGCAAAACACCAGAAGCAATTCCATTGCCTGACAAATCTGTAAAAAAAATTGAAACAAAGAAGGAAAGTAAACAAAACCCTGATAAATTAAATAAAGAGGTAAAACAAGTTTCAGAATTTGAAAAAAAAGAACTTGTTGATTTAGACAATATTGCAAAATTAATTGATAAAGCAAAAGAAGACACGGCGGAAATAATTAAGAAAAATAATGATATTACTCAGGATCAAGATAAAAATATTGTAACTTCCGGGTTAACTTTAAGTGAAGAAGATGCATTAAAAGCTCAAATTTTTGGATGTTGGAGCATTCCTCTAGGGTTGCCTTATAATGAAGATTTATTAGTTAGAATTAAATTAATGCTTGAACCAGATGGTTCAGTCGCAAAAACTGAAATTTTAGATCACGCCAGAATGAATAAGCCAGGTCAGGGATTTTATAAAGTATTAGCTGAAAGTGCATTAAGAGCAGTAAAATTGTGCCAACCTTTAAGAGTCCCAACAACGGGCTATGAAAGATGGAAAGAATTACAATTAAATTTTGATGCAAGAGAGATGCTAGAGGGTTAAGATAAAGAAATGAAAAAAAATTTTTTAATTTTATTTTTAATAGTCTTTTTACCGATTAAGGCTATTGCTTTAATTGAAGTTGATATTACAAGAGGAAATTTAAACCCTCTTCCATTAGCAGTTTCACCTTTATCAATTGATGATAAATCAAAAAAAAGTTTTGAAAAAATTCTTAAAAAAGAAAATATTGGATCTGAGATTTCTACTATTGTTGAAAATAATTTAAGAACATCAGGTCTGTTTAATCCTTTGAGTAAAGAAGCTTTTTTACAAGCACCAGATATTGCTAATTTAAAACCTAGATTTGAAGATTGGAATTTAATTAAGGCTCAAGCACTTATCACCGGAAAAGTAACATATGTTGATGAAAAATTAAGAGTTGAATTTAGGTTGTGGGATGTTTTAGCAGCTAAAGAAATGATGGCATTAGCATTCACAACAGTTCCAAGTAATTGGAGAAGAGTAGGGCATATTATATCAGATAAAGTTTATGAAAGATTAACAGGAGAAAAAGGATATTTTGATACAAGAATAATTTATGTTGCTGAAGAGGGCCCAAAAACACAAAGAAAAAAAAGATTGGCAATTATGGATCAAGATGGTGCTAACAATAAATTTCTTACACTTGGAAATGAGCTTGTGTTGACTCCGAGATTTAATCCTACAAGTCAAATGGTTACATACTTGTCGTACTTTAAAAATTTACCAAGAGTATATCTTTTAGATATTGAAACAGGCACCCAAGAAGTTGTAGGTGATTTTCCTGGAATGACTTTTGCACCAAGATTTTCTCCAGATGGTAAAAAAATAATAATGAGTTTCGCTAAAGATGGAAAATCAGATATATATACTATGGATTTAGAGAACAGATTAGTTGAAAAAATTACAAATCATCCATCAATTGATACGTCTCCATCATATTCTCCAAATGGAAAATTTATTGCTTTCAACTCTGACAGAAGTGGATACCAGCAAATTTATATTATGAAAAGTGATGGCAGTGACGTTAAAAGAATTTCTTTTGGAAATGGTATTTATGGAACACCAGTATGGTCTCCTAGAGGAGATTTAATAGCTTTTACAAAATTGCATAAGGGTAAATTTTATATTGGGGTGATGAGAACAGATGGTAAGGGGGAAAGATTGCTTACTGAAAATTACTACCAGGAAGCACCATCTTGGTCTCCAAATGGAAGGGTTTTGATATTTTATAGAGAGACAAAAACTAACGCAAAAGGAGAAGGATTTTCTGCTAAGCTCTGGTCAATAGATTTAACAGGCTATAATGAACGTTTAGTTGAAACTGAGACTGATGCATCTGACCCATCATGGTCATCTTTATTGAGTAATTAGGTTAAATAACTTGATTTTTTGACTTGAAACCTCTATTTACTTGTGAAAATATAAGTAATTGAAATTAGCAGCAAGGAGCAATTTAATGATATTAAGCAAAATTTTTAAAAACACACTTTTAATATTAGCAGCATGCCTGGTGTTAACTGCATGTGCAACAAAAAAAGAAGTAGCAACTGACGCAATAAAAGGTCAGATGCAAAGTGATGTTTACACAGGTACTGACACTGTTGAGTATTTAGCTGATGGTGTTCCAGACAGAGTTTTCTTTGCAACAAACGAAACTGTATTAACAACAGCTTCAAGAGAGACTTTAAGAGCTCAAGCAGCTTGGTTAAGAAAGAATTCTAGCATTAACGTTGTTCTTGAAGGACACGCAGATGAAAGAGGCACTAGAGAATATAACTTAGCACTTGGAGAAAGAAGAGCAAATTCTGCAAAAGATTATTTAATGACTTACGGCATATCTTCAGACAGAATTTCAGTGTTGAGTTATGGAAAAGAAAGACCTGTAGATGCGGGCTCAAACCCATTAGCCTGGTCAAAAAACAGAAGATCTGTAACTGTTAAAGCAAATTAAAGAATTAAATTTTAAGACCCTAAAGCGTAAAAGTTTTAGGGTCTTTTTTTTGCCATTTTTATAACCATAAATCTAATTACTGATGAGATTTATATTTAAAATAATAATTTTAATCTTATTTTATTTAAGTTTTTTACAAAATTCCTTTTCTGATAATCATAATATTTATGAAACTTTAGAAATTATTAAGAATGATCTAAAAACTCTTGAAAGAGCAGTTTATTCTGGTTCAATTGAAATCAAAACTTCATCAAACGAACAATCAAATATTGAGCTAGATAACAACTCAGAAGATGTTCTTACGAGACATCTATTAAAATTATCTGAAGTAGAGGATCAATTTCGACAATTGACTAATAAATTTGAAGAAATTAATTTTAAGCTTGATAAGTTATCAAATAGATTATCAAAAATTCAAGCTGATAATCAGATAAGATTTCAAGATATAGAGTCTGCAATAAGTTCTGGTGAGATTACGACACAATTATCTTCAAAACCAAAAACAGATACAAAAAGTGAGATATTGCCTGGGAGTTCTCAACCACAAGATCTTGGCTCGATCTCATATAAAGATACTGAAACATCTGAAACATCACAACAAATTCAATCTGTAGATACTACTGCAACTGTTGTGACCGAAACGTTTCAAGCTGAGGAAAAAATATTACCACAAGATATATCTCCAAAAAAACAGTATGAATTTGCAACAAGTTTTTTAAAAGTCGGTGATTATAGTACAGCCGAAAGAGCTTTTAGAGAATTTGTGCTTTCGAATAGTGAACACGAATTGGCTGGTAGTGCTCAGTATTGGTATGCTGAAACATTTAGAATAAGGCAGCTTTATACTGATGCTGCATCAGCTTATTTGGAAGGTTATCAAAAATATCCGAAGGGCAAGAAAGCTCCTATAAATCTTTTAAAACTTGGTGTATCTATGGTGCAAATTGGAGAAAAAGACCAAGGGTGTAAAATGATTAATGGAGTAGAGTTACAATATCCTAAGGCAAACCAATCAGTAATTCAAAAAGCAAAATATGAGTCTAAAAAGTTTGAATGTATCAAAGAAGACTCATAAGTTTTTATTAGATAAATTAAAAGATAGACGAACTCTTCAAATTTATAAAAAATTTGAAAGTAATTTACCTAATAAAACAAATTTTATTACAGCAGTTTCAGGTGGTTCAGATAGTCTTGCATTATCTTTTTTAGCAAAAATTTATTCAATTAAAAATTCTATAGATATTAAATATTTTATCGTCGATCACAGATTGAGAAAAAACTCAACTCTAGAAGCCAAACATGTTCAAAAAAAATTAAAAAATTTCTCTATAAAGTTAAATATTTTAACTTGGAAAGGAGCAAAGCCTAAGAAAAATATTCAATCTATAGCTAGGGAAAAAAGATATGAACTATTAACAGATATTGCAAAAAAATATAAAATTGAAAATATTTTGCTTGGTCATCATTTAGATGATTTATTTGAAAATTTTTTTATAAGAATTTTGAGGGGGAGTGGTCTTAAAGGATTAATTTCATTAGACAAAGAAACTCATAATAATCAAATTAAACTGATTAGACCCTTAATCGAAATAGATAAAAAGGATCTGATTTATATTAGCAATTATGTTTTTGAGACATATATTCAAGATCCATCAAATGAAGATGAAAAATTTAAAAGAGTGAAAATAAGAAACTTTTTAAAGCAATTAAATTTAGAGGGATTTGATAGAAAAAAATTTTCTTTAACAATTAAAAATTTAAAATTTGCCAATTTAAGTATAGAATTTTATACTAAAAAAAATTTAGAAAATAATGTAACAATTTTGAGACAAAAAAATATTGTTATTTTAAAAGAAAATTTTTTTTCTCAATCAAGCGAAGTTATATTTAGATCATTAACTAAGGTAATAAAAATTGTTGGAAAAAAATATTATGCTGTAAGAGGGAAAAAAATTGATAAGGTTATCGATTTAATAAGAGCCAAATCTTCATTTAAAGTGACCTTAGGTGGCTGTATTATCAAAAAAGTTAATGAAACGGTAATTTTAACTAAAGAATAATAAAATTCATTTATATAATGATATTTTGTCACTTGTTTAACTCGTAATAATAATTATCTTACTGATATGAATTTAAAGAATCTTGCAATGTGGGGAATTATTGTTTTCCTAACCATTGGCCTTTATAATATGTTTAAAAACCCTCAAGCAAATATTAGAGAGGGTAATCAAATTATTTTTTCTGAATTTTTGACTTCTGTTGAAAATGGAGAGGTTTTAAAAGTTGAAATACAAGGAAATAACATAAAAGGTGTATTTTCAAATGGCAACTCATTTTCTACTTATTCACCTAATGATCCAAATTTGATTGAAAAATTATCAGATAAAAGAGTAAGCATTTCTGCTTCGCCACTAGAAGAAAAAATGCCTTCGTTGTTTGGTGTTCTTTTATCTTGGTTTCCAATGTTATTACTTATAGCCGTATGGATTTTCTTTATGAGACAAATGCAAGGTGGCAAAGGTGGTGCGATGGGTTTTGGTAAATCTAAAGCTAAGATGATGAATGAGCTTAAAGGTAAAGTTACATTTAATGACGTTGCTGGAGTAGAAGAAGCAAAAGAAGAAGTTGAAGAGATTGTAGAATTTTTAAAAGACCCAAAAAAATTTAGTAGATTGGGAGGTAAAATCCCACGAGGAGCTCTATTAGTTGGGCCTCCAGGAACTGGAAAAACATTGTTAGCAAGAGCTATTGCTGGGGAAGCTGGCGTTCCTTTCTTTACTATTTCAGGTTCAGATTTTGTTGAAATGTTTGTTGGTGTAGGTGCTTCAAGAGTTAGGGACATGTTTGAGCAAGGTAAAAAAAATTCACCATGTATAATTTTTATTGATGAAATAGATGCGGTTGGCAGAAGTAGAGGCGCAGGTTTGGGTGGTGGAAATGATGAACGAGAACAAACTTTAAACCAATTGTTAGTTGAGATGGATGGTTTTGATACAAATGAAGGTGTTATAATAATTGCAGCTACAAACAGACCAGACGTACTTGATCCAGCTTTATTAAGACCTGGTAGATTTGACAGGCAGGTAGTTGTTTCTAACCCCGATATTATTGGAAGAGAAAAAATCTTAAAAGTTCATGTTAAAAAAATTAAAATGTCACCAGATGTAAATTTAAGAACTATTGCAAGAGGAACTCCTGGATTTTCAGGTGCAGATTTAGCTAATTTAGTTAACGAATCTGCTTTATTAGCAGCAAGGAAAAATAAAAGAATTGTGACATTGGTTGAGTTTGAAGAAGCTAAAGATAAAGTAATGATGGGATCTGAAAGACGTTCAATGGTAATGACTGAGGATGAAAAAAAATTAACAGCATATCATGAAGGTGGACATGCATTAGTGTCATTTAATATGCCAAGTTATGATCCAATTCATAAGGCAACAATAATTCCAAGAGGCAGAGCTCTTGGCATGGTAATGAACTTACCCGAAAGAGACAAGCACGGATATTCAATAAAATATCTTAAAGCAAGAATGGCTGTATGTTTTGGAGGAAGAGTTGCAGAAGAATTAATTTTTGGAAAAGATAATATTTCAACAGGAGCTGGTGGAGGTAATGGATCAGATATTAATCAAGCTACACAACTTGCTAGAGCGATGGTAACAAAGTATGGAATGAGTGAAGAAATGGGTCCAATAGAATACGGTGAAAACCAAGAAGAGGTGTTTTTAGGAAGATCAGTTACTCAAACACAGTCAGTTTCAGAGGAGGTTGCGCAAAAAATAGATAAAGAAATTAGAAAATTGATTGACGAAGGTTACAACCAAGCTACGAAAATATTAACTGAAAAAATTGATGATTTACATAAAATTGCTAAAGCACTTATTACTTATGAGACTTTAACAGGTGAAGAAATTGAAAATATAATAAATAAAAACATATATCCAAAAGATAAAATAGCTGAAAAACCAGAAGAAAATGATGACCAAAGCTCTGCCTTAGGTGCTATGGGATTAAAACCAAAAATAGTCCATTAACAAAACAAATGAGAAGATATTACACTAGAGTGTGTAATTTCTATTATGGCAATGAGTCTAAGTTATTGGTTAACAAAAAAAAATCAATTCCTCTTAATGGAAATAAAAAAATTTCATTTGATCAAATTGAAATAATATCTAGAACTTCAAAAAAAAAAATTTCTATAAATAAAATAAATACCTTAACTAAATCATTAAAAAAACAAATTAAATTAGATTTAAAAAAAATTAAATCAAAACATAAAAATTTTTCAAATTTAAATTTTTCAAATTTACCAAATATAATGGGAGTATTAAATCTTACGCCAGACAGCTTTTCTGATGGAGGAAAGTTTAATACAAGTAAAAAGGGTTTAAAGCATGCTTTAGAAATGTTTAACTCAGGTGCAAATATTATTGATATTGGTGGAGAGTCTACTCGCCCAGGATCAAAAACAGTAGAAGATAAAACTGAATGGAAAAGAATAGAAAAAATAATCAAATTGCTGAGTAAAAAAATTCCAATTTCATTAGATACAAGAAAATCAGAAATAATGAGAAAAGGAATTGAATATGGTGTTAAAATTATTAATGATGTTTCTGGATTAAATTATGACTCTGAAACTATTAATATTTTAAAAAAATACAAAATTCCTTTTATTATCCAACATTCACAAGGAACACCTCAGAATATGCAAAATCAACCAAAGTATGAAAATGAATTGTTAGATATATATGATTTTTTTGAAAAGAAGATTAATTATTTAAAAAAAATTGGTATTAAACATAATAATATTATTATTGATCCAGGTATAGGTTTTGGAAAAATTTTGAAACATAATATTAATCTGATAAGCAATATTTCTATTTTTCATTCATTAGGTTTTCCTATACTTGTAGGTAATTCAAGAAAGAGATTTATAAAAGAGATAGCAGGAAAAAATGATAGCGAAGATAGAATTGGGGGAACAATAGCGTCTTCAATTTATCTAATGATGCAAGGTGTGCAAATTTTAAGAATTCATGATGTAAATGAATTGCTTCAGAGTACAAAAGTCTTTAAAGGAATAATAAAAAATTCATGACAAAAAAATATTTTGGAACTGACGGAATCAGAGGTCCAATAAATAGCAAACATATTAATGGAGATATGTTTTTTAAGTTTGGATTAGCATCTGGGACATATTTTAAATCACAAAAAAAAAGAAAACAAATAGCAATAATTGCTAAAGATACAAGATTGTCTGGATATACACTTGAGCCAGCGCTTGTTTCAGGTTTAGCTTCAGCCGGAATGCATGTTTATACATTTGGACCTATGCCAACAAATGGTTTAGCAATGTTAACTAAAATAATGAAAGCAAACATGGGTATAATGATAACTGCTTCTCATAATCCTCATAGTGATAATGGTTTAAAATTATTTGGCCCTGATGGCATGAAATTATCTGATAAAATTGAAAAACAAATTGAAAGATTAATAGATAAAAAAATTTTCGTAAATCTTTCTAGTCCTGAAAAATTAGGTAGGGTAAAAAGATTAGAGAGTGGGACAAAAGATTATTTAAAAATAATTAGACAAAATTTTCCAAAAGAATTTAATTTAAGAGGACTAAGAATAGTAATCGATTGTGCAAATGGCGCAGGATATAAAGCTGGACCAGAACTATTGAAATCTTTAGGAGCAAAAGTGTTTGCAATTGGTGTTAATCCAAATGGAGTAAATATTAATCAAAACTGTGGCTCCACATATCCAAATAAAGTTAAAAGTGCAGTAAAAAAATATAAAGCTCATCTTGGGATTTCCCTAGATGGTGATGCTGATAGAATTATTATGAGTGATGAGATGGGAAATATAATTGATGGAGATCAAATAATTGCTGCAATAGCCACAAGATGGAAAAACAAAAAAATGTTAAGAGGTGGAGTTATTGGAACTTTGATGTCTAATTATGGATTGGAAAAATTTTTTGAAAAAAATAAAATAAAATTTTTTAGAGCAAATGTTGGAGACAGATATGTAAAAGAAAAAATGCAAAAAAATAATTTTAATTTAGGTGGTGAGCAATCTGGACATATTATTTTGGGTAAATTTGCAACAACAGGAGACGGTCTGTTAGTGGCTCTTGAGGTTTTGTTTGCAATAAGAAAAGGGATAAAGGCCAGCTCTTTCTTTAATAAATTTAAAAAAACTCCTCAAATTTTAAAAAATATCTCTGTTAAAGATAGGTCAATAATTAAAAACCCAGATGTAAAAAAATCTATTAAAAAAGCTGAAAAATTAATGAATGGTTATGGAAGAATATTGGTGAGAGCGTCAGGTACAGAGTCAAAATTAAGAGTTATGGGTGAAAGTGAAAATAAAGCTCTTTTAGAGAAGTGTATAAATATTATTTTAACTAAAATAAAGTGAAGCCTAATTCTAAAGTATTAATCATTGCAGGATCTGACTCATCAGGTGGTGCTGGAATACAGGCAGATATAAAAACTGTTACTGCACTTGGCTCTTATGCAATGACAGCCATCACAGCGATTACATCTCAAAATACAACAGGGGTTAAATCAATTGTTTCAATTCCACCAAAAGAAATTTCAAACCAAATTTTATTTACGTCTAAAGATATTATGCCTGATGCAATTAAGATCGGCATGCTACATTCTACAAAAGTAATAGAGTCAGTTGTTAAGTCTCTTAAAATTATAAAAGTAAATAAAATAATTCTTGACCCTGTAATGGTAGCAAAAGGAGGAACTAAATTAATTGATGACAAAGCAATCAAATTATTAAAGAACCAATTAATAAAAATAGTTGATTTAATCACTCCCAATATTCCTGAAGCTGAAATATTAACTAATACAAAAATAATCAGTAAAGAGGATATGATTTTTGCAGCTTATAAATTAATAGAAAGTGGTGCAAACAATGTATTAATTAAGGGAGGTCATTTAAATTCGAAAACTGTTCAAGATATATTTGTTTCAAAATCTGATATTAAAATTTTTAACAGCAAAAGATACAGTACAAAAAATACTCACGGAACAGGTTGCACTTTATCTAGCGCAATCACTACATTTTTCTCATGTGGAAAACCTATAAAGAAATCTTGTGAGCTTGGGATTAAGTATGTAAATTCTGGAATTAAAACTAATCCTAAATACGGAAAAGGTCATGGTCCAATTAATCACCTCAATACCATTAATATAGAAAGACAATTTAAGTAATGAAAAATATAGTTGTAGTTGGGTCACAGTGGGGTGACGAAGGAAAAGGTAAAATTGTTGACTGGCTCTCAGAACAAGCTGATGTTGTAATCAGATTTCAAGGAGGTCACAATGCAGGTCATACACTAGTTATTGATGGTGTAACTTATAAATTAAGACTATTGCCATCTGGAATTGTAAGAAAAAATAAAATTTCAATTATTGGAAATGGAGTTGTAGTTGATCCATGGGCATTACTGGAAGAAATTGAAGAAATAAAATCAAAAGGAGTAGATGTAAATATTGATAATTTTATTATTTCTGAAGCTGCAAATTTAATTTTACCATTTCATAGGGAAATGGATGAAATTAGAGAGGATGCGGCTGGGAAGGGCAAAATTGGAACAACCAGAAGAGGAATTGGCCCAGCATACGAGGACAAAGTTGGAAGAAGATCTATTAGGGTTATGGATCTAAGATCTGAAAAAAATTTAGACCAAAGGTTAGAGTCTGTTTTAGTTCATCATAATGCAATTAGAAAAGGTCTTGGAAAAAAAATTTTTGAAAAAGAACAATTAAAATCAGACTTATTAAAAATTGCACCTCAAATATTAAAATTTTCTCAGCCTGTTTGGCTAAAGATTGATGAGTTTAAAAAACAAAAAAAGAAAATTTTATTCGAAGGTGCTCAAGGAATTTTATTAGATGTGGATCATGGGACTTACCCTTACGTAACATCCTCTAACACAGTTGCATCAAGTGCTGCAACAGGCACAGGATGTGGACCAAACTCAATCAATTATGTTTTAGGTATTACAAAAGCTTACACAACTAGAGTTGGAGAAGGTCCTTTTCCAACCGAATTAATAGATGAAGTTGGAGAATTATTAGGCACACGCGGTAAAGAGTTTGGTACTGTCACTAGTAGAAAAAGAAGATGTGGCTGGTTTGATGGCGTGTTAGTTAGACAGACAATTAAAATTTCAGGTATAGATGGTATTGCACTTACTAAGCTTGATGTGCTTGATGAATTAGATGAAATTAAAATGTGTGTAGAATATGAACTTGATGGAAAAAAAATAGATTATTTACCTGCAGCAGTTGAAGATCAGTTAAAAATTAAACCTATATATAAAACCTTTCCTGGATGGAAAACATCTACCAATGGCATTAAGGACATGAATGCTTTGCCTGAAAATGCAAAAAAATATATCTATGCAGTAGAAGAGTTTATAGGTGCAAAAGTATCCAGTGTATCAACCAGTCCTGAAAGAGATGATACTATTCTAGTTGAGAATCCTTTTGATATTTAATTTACTGGTAACAGATTTTTAGATTTTGCCATAAGCAGCATTTGCTTTTGCAACTTCTCAAATGCTTTATTTTCAATTTGTCTTACTCTTTCTCTACTAATTTTATGTTTTTTACTTAAATCTTCCAAAGTTGTTGGATTATCATTTAATCTTCTTGAGTATAAAATTTCTTTTTCTCTTTCATTCAAGACTTTGATTGAATTTTTTAATAAATCTTTTCTCTGTTCCATTTCTTCTTGGTGTGCAAACTTTAAATCGTGGTCTAATTCTTTATCAACTAACCAGTCTTGCCATTCATCTCCATCTTCACCGACTTGAGCATTTAATGAAAATTCTTTACCTGATAGTCTTCTATTCATTGAAACCACTTCTTCTTTACTCACATCTAATTTATTAGCAATTTCATTTACATGCTCATCCCTTAAATCACCTTCTGATTGAGGTGCAATTTGGTTTTTTATTTTTTTAAGATTGAAAAATAATTTCTTTTGAGCTGTAGTTGTTCCTATTTTTACTA
>Ga0213861_10001046_pt1 | contig 24747 bp, 25 predicted proteins | sample PICome_4_FD_160110 | JGI IMG/M metagenome (GOLD analysis project Ga0213861, IMG submission 160110) | Coastal seawater microbial communities near Pivers Island, North Carolina, United States - PICO131 | ecosystem: Environmental > Aquatic > Marine > Coastal | place: USA: North Carolina... | reverse complement strand
CGAAATATTGAGTCTGGCTTCGCTTAGGTAATGGATAATGGCTGGTTTGAAGGTATTTAGTCTCGTTTTTGTTTTTTGATAACCGGCTCTAAAGGGCAAATAGTGCCCGTTCCTTGACATTTTAATCTGTCAAACTAGTAGGTTGGGCTGAGCACGCGATGCCCAACAGTTTGGGCTTTTGGGAATCCATGGAATATGTTGGGCTTTGTCCCTTAGCCCAACCTACGATGCGATGTTAAAACTGTAGGTTGGGCTGAGCCCGCGATGCCCAACAGGACTTACTAGGCACTAATTACCGGCATTTCTATGCTTGCACGACGAGTTAGTAGCTCGCAGCCGTCTTCGGTAATCACTAGATTTTCTTCATGAACAATGTTTTTTCCGGGTGCGTACTCCATCCCGGGTTCAATGGTCATGATCATTCCGGGTTTTAGCTCGGTTCGATCGCCCGGCATGTTGGAGGGAGGCTCGGTTAGATGCATACCGAGACCGTGTCCGGATCGACCAACGTCATTACCAGATTTTGCCCCGGCCGCTTCCAATACTTGATTCTGCGCGGCCCATAGGTCTTCTGATGTGATTCCAGGGCGTGCTGCATCAATACCTGCTTGTGTTGCTCTCCATACGGCTTCATGTGCCTTTTTCGCAGCGTCTGAAATATGACCAAAGGCGAAATTTCGATCGAAGTCGCAGAAGTATGCATCAAACAATAAACCGGTATCAATAAACATGATTTGACCATCGGTTTGAGCAATTTCCTGGGGACCGGCAATAATCTGGCTGTAACCTCCGGGTCCTGAGCAGACTGATACAAACGGTGCATTATCGGCACCGCATTCAAAAGCCGCTTTACGAAAGTCTCGAGCTATATCAACTTCCGTTTGGCCATAGGTTACTCGTTGTAAAAACAAATCAAATGTGTCGCTGCCAATTCGACATGCTTCCCTTACTTTAGCTATTTCCCGATCGGATTTAACCATTCGTAAGCCCCAAATTAAGGGTGACGCGTCGACGAACTGTATGCCCGAAATATCCTTACGCAATCGGTCGAAATCTATAATGGGCATGCGTATTACAGATTCACGTCCCATTTCCCAGCCAATTTTTCCAAAACGACGGGGCAATGAACTCAGTACGTTATTCATCAAGCTCACGCCATCGTCTTCAGGGCAGGGTGCCGCCCAGGTTTTGATTTCCGTGATCCATGTGGTTTCCAGAGCGGGCCCACCGATGCTCGGTACCACACCAATGGGTTTGCCTTCTCTAGGTACGACTAGAAAAAATGGACGTGTTGGGCTTTCCCAGAATTGTGAGTTAAATCCAGAGAAATAGCGAAAATTTTGCGGTGTGGAAAGTACAATGCCGTCCATTTCCTGAGCATGCATTTCGGCTTGGGCCTTGCTTACTCTCGCTTCAAATTCGTCGACGGGGAAACCGCGTGGTGTTAACTCGGACATGATCTAATTTGCCTTGGCTTGTTGTTCGAAAAAAGACGCTCCTGTTGGCACCTCTGGAAGAATCATTTCGTAATTACTGCATCGTACTCGACCCGTTTCTTGGCCACGAACCACTTCATACATATACTTGCTGGGTATATGGTTGGCTTGCAACGGTATTGCATCTTCGGCTAAGTACTCACAAATAAATAAAGTTCGTGGTGCATCAGAAAGGTTCGGGGCTGAACCATGCAGAAGACGCGCATGCATTAAACATGCGGATCCGGCGGGGCCGAAACAGGGTATTGCACGAGGTTTCATTTCGTTGCTGATTTCTTCTGAAACAGATCCGGTAAAGATGCCGTCGTGCCAATGATTGTATAGTCTATCTTTGTGTGTGTTTGGCACAACCTCAAGAGGGCCGTTTAACTCTGTTACGTCATCGAGAAAAAATAACACCGTGATTAAGTCATCGTTGGTATGAGGTTCGAATAAAAAATCTTGATGGAATTTAACCTGAGTCCCAGAACCCGGCTGCTTCGAGTTAATCTTGGCATTTTCAAAACGGATGTTAGGCCCAATCAGATCGGCTACGGCATCGAGACCCTTATTATCTCGCATAAAAGATAGATAGGTTTCGGATATTTCTACAGGCGATGCAATTCGTCTTAGCGCTGGCCGTTCAAAACAATGACCGGGTTCAAGATCAAAACGTGGACGATGGTCAAAGGTCTCTCCATAGGCCGCAGTATGTTGTCTGCTTTCCTCCTTCCATTGTTCAAACTCGTTATTCATTTGGCGCAAGATCGTTGCTGGGATTACATTTTCTAGAAATAAAAAACCGTTTTCATTAAATTGCCTGATTTGATCAGCACAAAGAATTGACATAAGTATTACCTCGTCAGCCGTTAACTTCGTAGTTTGTTGTTTTTGCAGTCGTACATGGGTTTCATGCTCGCTCTTGCCGGTATTTTTTCTCCGGCAACTAATATTTCAAAACGCTGTTTTTCGATTGAATCAGCCTCCATTTCTTTAGGTAGTTCGATCCAACCTAAGCCAATGGGTGCGTCAAAAGTATGTCCATAAGTTCCTGTGGTTATGCTGCCAACAATAACGTCATCTAAATATATAGGTTCGTTATGGTATAGGAACTTTTCATTATTGCTCAAAAGAAATTGAACAAGATATCGTTGGTTACTTTCAGTTAAGCGTTTTTGCAATGCTTCAAGACCAATAAAGCCGCCCGGCTTATCGAGTTTACTGGCAAAAAGCAATCCACTTTCCAGGGGGGTATCGGTATATCCAATGTCGTGTCCCCAATGCCGATAGGCTTTCTCGGTGCGTAGTGATTCGCCTGCGTGAAAGCCTATCAGTGTCGGTATCTCAGCATTGTCCCCAGACATCAGTAGTTCAAATAGATACGCCGCAAATGAGGTATCAACAAAAATTTCCCAACCAAGTTCACCTGTATAGCTTATACGCTGGGCACGCACCGGTACGGCTCCAAGTGTCATGTTTTGACTAGTGCCAAACGGAAAAGACTCATGAGACATATCTATATTTGAATAAGCTGCAAGGAAACTCCGTGCCCGGGGACCGCTGATTCCAAAGGCCCCCTGGGATGTGCTGATATCTGTAATCGTTACTTGTGCATCTTTGGGTGTGTGCTTATGCAACCACTGTAATTCTGCAGCACCGGTTGCAGCTGATGTCATTATCTGAAAAATTGTATCGCTAATACGCACCACGGTTACATCGGCTTCGATACCGGCGCGTTCATTGAGCCACTGGGTGTAAACAACGCAACCAATTTTTACGGCGACGTTATTTGTGCAAATTCGCTGCAACACGTGCGCTGCATCAGCCCCCTCTACTTGTATCTTGCAAAACGGGCTAAGATCAATTAGGCCGACATCATTACGTACAGCGTTATGCTCGTCTCGCCAGTGGGTAAACCAAGGTGTTTGATTATAGCCGTACTCATACTCCGCTGTTACACCGTCAGGGGCGAACCACATGGGCCGTTCCCATCCGGCAGATTCACCAAATACCGCACCGGCCTGTTTTAAATGTTCGTGAATGGGTGAGCGTCGCAGTCCACGCATGGCAGAACGTTGCTTATATGGCCAATGCATTGCATAGGTTTCGCTGAGCGTTTCTGGTCCACGTTTCAGCAGATACGCATCGCTACCTTGAAAGCTATGTACTCGTCGAATATCTACGTCCACAAGATCTCGTGGCGCATGTCCCTTGAGTATCCAGTCAGCAAGAGCCATACCGGCACCAGGTCCATTTTGAATACCACTGGAATTAAAACCTGCGGCAACGAATAGCTTGCTTATATTGGGGTCTTCGCCGAGGTAGTAACGACCGTCCGGTGTGTATCCCTCGGGGCCATTAAAGAACGTGCGTATCCCCACGTCGCCAAGCGCCGGTACTCGCTCGATACATTTTTCAAGAACCGCATCAAGGTGGCCTTCAGGGTAGGGTAGTTGATCAAACTCGAAATCTTTCGGTATGCCGTCTTTTGGATTCCACGGCATACCGTTTAATTCAGCGAAGCCGATCATTAGTTTGCCAGCATCTTCCTTGTAGTAGGCTTGTTCATCATAAATACGCAGAACCGGTGTTGGTGTACAAAGCCCTGCGATAGGATCACTAACGATATAAAAGTGCTGATTGTGTTGAATAGGTAATTGTGTGCCATGTGCCTGAGCAAACGCTTTCCCCCATATTCCCGTGCAATTAACAACATTTTCGGCACAAATAGAACCTTGTTCAGTGAAAACTCCTTTTGCTGAACCGTTTTCAATGATTACGTTGATGACTTCTGTATTTTCGAATATCTGTGCACCGGCTATGCGTGCACCTTTGGCCAGCGCATTGGTGGTGTCAATTGGATTGGTCTGACCATCATTTGGAAAATGTATGGCCTCTAAAATTCCATCGGTCTTTAACAACGGCCATTGTTGCTGTAGTTCGTCGATTGTTAGCGTGTGGACATCAATGCCTTGACCGATGGCGACGTCCTTTCGACGACGAAGTTCTTCGCGCCGTGCGGTGTTCATAGCTACAGCTGTAGCGCCGACACGTTTGAATCCAGTAGCTTGTCCGGTTTCGGCTTCCAGTTGCTGCATGAGCTCAATACCATAACTGGCAAGACGTGTGACACAGGGGAATCCATGGAATTGACTAATTAAACCTGCTGCATGCCAGGTGGAACCAGAGGTTAGTTGCTTACGCTCGACAAGAACCACGTCATGATTCGCTTTGGCAAGATGATAGGCAACTGAGCAGCCAACAATGCCGCCGCCGATTACCACTGTTTGTGTATGTGTGGGTAGTGATTGAATCATAGTAAACGTAGGTGATGCAGGTTTGCGAAGTGAAGCTTTAAGCGCTAGTAACCGGTTTTTTAGTCGCCCCTTATGGCTCTAAATAGCACAACTATTCTATCTTTAGTGCGGTATGTCGTGATTATGTATTTTCCTGATCATTGGTGGGCGCATTTTCATTATTTTTCGACGACTTGTCTATCGCATCATCATCAAATAATATGCGCTGTCCCTGGCCCTCTAGGTCGTCAAACTGTCCATGTTTTACTGACCAAAGAAACGCACCAGCTATTATCAGTACCAGAATTATAGATAAGGGTATGAGTAGAAAGAGAATATCCATTAGACTTCGTCTGTGGGTAAGTCATCAACTCGGTTGAGTCGTGAAGCGTTAATTACCACAATAACAGAACTTAATGACATTCCAATTCCGGCTAGCCAGGGTGGCACCCAGCCCATGACGGCTGCCGGCACAGCGCACACGTTGTAGATGATTGCCCAAGTGATATTCTGACGAATTATTCGTGAGGTTTTGTTGGCAAAGCGATGGGCGAGTTGCAGAGTATCAATTGATTTGTTAATTAGAACAATATCGGCATTTGCCGAGGATAGGTTAACGTTACCTGAACAGGCTATCGCAAGATGTGCCTGACTCAACGCTGGGCTATCGTTTATTCCATCGCCGATCATAGCTACGGTTTTACCGCTGTTTATGTGGTTGCTCAGATATTTAAGTTTTTGATCGGGTTTGCAGCCACCTTTGGCATCTTTTATTTCTAGTGTTTGTGCTAGATCGTTCACCGACTCTTGTCGGTCTCCGGAATAGAGACTTAATGCAATGTTCTGTTCTCGTAAGTAGTTTACTAAGGGTTTAACACCATTTCTTAGGTTCTCCTTAAGCGTAAAGACTGCAAGAATTACGGTGCTATTAGCAAGAAACACAACCGAATCATTGCTGATGTTTGGAATAGCATTTATTTTGTTGTTTTTCGATGAGTCTACACTTTGTTTTAGTTGAGTCGCCATGTACTCATAGGACCCCAGGAAATACTCCTGCTGGTTTATCATTCCGCTGACACCAAGTCCCGGAGTATTTTTACTGGAATCGCTATATACAAGCTCCAGTTTATTGGCGATTAACAACGCTTTGGCGATGGGATGTGCCGAAAATTGTTCCAGAGATGCAGCGATACATAAGCATTCGTCTGCATTAACATCATGTATGGGCACGATGTTGATAAGCCTGGGTGTATCGCTGGTGAGTGTGCCGGTTTTATCAAAAACCACATGATCAACTTTAGTGAGTGTCTCAAGAGCATGTTGTTTGGCTATAAATACGCCTTTCTGCATCATGGTATTAATACTTGCCGAGATCGCTAGTGGTGTTGCTAGACTTAACGCACAAGGACACGTGACGACGAGGACTGCAATAGTTGTGGTTAACCATATATCTGACCCGACGATTATTCCGCCTATGGCTACTACGCTCGCAAGGCAAAGTATGACTACAACAAAGCGACTAGCGACAACTTCCGATAGCATGGCAATCCTAGGTTTGCCCTGGTTTGAGCTTTGCGCTAGGCGAAGAATGGAAGAAAGAGTACTGTTTTCAGGCTGCTTATTCACTCGAATAGATACTGCCTGCTCGATATTGATTGATCCCGACAAGACCTGATCACCTTTGGTTCGCAATATAGGCGTATGTTCCCCGCTTAATAGGGATTCATCAAATGTCGAACACTGATCGAATAGAATGCCGTCGGCAGGCAATACTTCGCCCGGTTTGACTAATATACAATCATCGATGTTGAGTTCTACCGCAGGAACCGTCACGAATCTTTCGCCTTGCTTATCGGTTGAATAACGTGTTGCATATTCTGGTGTCGCGCTTGCCAGCATGTCCATTGCCGTGCTGCCTTTTATTCTTGCGTTTAGTTCCAGATAACGGGCGCCTAGTAAGAAGAAAATAAACATAGCAATCGAGTCATAGTAGATGTCTCCAGTATGTGACAAGGACGCCCAGAGACTGCCGAGAAATGCCAGTGTTAGTCCCAAGGATACCGGCAAATCCATTCCTGCTGTTCGTGATTTGAGATTTCTGATCGCTCCTATAAAGAAAGGCTGAGCTGAGTAAAGCAGCACAGGCAGTATTAATAGTAAATTAACCCTTTCCAGAAATATGCGCATCGTAGGTTCGATACCAAACCAGTCACCGCTGTAAAGTGCCACGCTGATGACCATTACTTGCATACCAAACACGGCGGCGATACCTAATTGTTTTAGCAGGGTGTGACGTTGCTTATTAAGTTCTGCTTGTTTGGTTGATTGTGAAAAAGGACGTGCTCCATAGCCTATTTTCATAAGCTGCCGGAAGATGTCACTTACCTTAAGTTGATCTGCTGACCATTGAATCGAGAGGCGGGATTGACTGAGGTTGACATAGGCTGTGTCCACCCCCGGTAACTGCATTAGCCAATTTTCAATTAGCCATATACAGGCGGCGCAATGAATACCCTCAACCAGAATTTCTGCCGACATAGTTGAGCCTTCTGTAACCCAACCAATTTGCATCTGATGTTTATCGTAAACGTCGAATATATCCTTGGTCTCTGAGTTAGGTTTACGACCAGGTTGTTCCCGAAATTCATAGTAGCGACTGAATCCACCATGCTCAATCATGCCAGCTATAGCCTGGCATCCGGAACAGCAAAATTGTCGTTTAGTTCCTTTGACAATATCGCTGAACTCGTTGAGCGTAATGACCGGCAAGGAACAGTGATAGCAGGCGCACTTTTCGTTACCGACTATCACAGTTTACTGCCGAGGAGTTTATGCATAATATTTATTTCGAATTCATGAATATAGATTATCTTTCTAGGCATATCTTGACCTAAATCAAGATAAATTACGATAAAGTAAGCGATCATAGCCAAAAAAGACAAAGGTGTTATCTGATCGTGAATTTTAGCCTTATTTCTACCTTGCTTAGAAACCCAACTGCTGGTTGGGAACGGGTTCGGCAATCCGATTTTAGTATTGCGCAGTGCTACGCAAAGTACGTTGTGCCGCTTTCATTAATTACAGCAATCGCGGCTTATATTGGGACCAGTCAGGTTGGCTGGCGAGTGGGTAGCGGCGACACAGTCACCTTGACGGCTGATAGCGCGCTACGTTTATCGGCGATGACATTTCTGGCGATGCTGGTGGTGGTTTTTGTATTGGCCAAAACCATTCACTGGATGGCGGCTACGTACGACGCCGAGACATCTCTGAACCGTTGTTTTTCGTTAGCGGTGTTTAGTGCAGTACCTCTTTATTTGGTCGGTATTACTTTGCTTTACCCCATTCCGTGGTTAATCTATTTGATCGGTTTGCCCGCACTTGGTTACAGCGTGGCGCTATTGTATTCCGGTGTGCCGACGATAATGGGTGTAAATAAAGAAAAGGGTTTTCTTTTTGCAAGTGCAATTCTTGCCTTTGGGCTGGTGTCGTTAGTTGGGCTTATCGTTGTAACGATTAGTCTTTGGGGGTTTGGCTTTGGCCCGGTTTATCGCACGTAGTGTGGTTACCGGCCGGATAACGGCACGCTATGAGTCCACAATTTATAAAGTAACGCAATAGGATGAATGTGAATACATCAGAAATGTACAACTATAAGGTGGTCCGCCAGTTTGCGATAATGACCATAGTATGGGGCATAGTCGGCATGCTTGTTGGGGTGTTCATTGCCTCTCAGTTGGTTTGGCCAGCATTAAACTTCGATATTGCATGGCTAACCTTTGGTCGCCTAAGGCCTCTGCATACTAATGCGGTGGTGTTTGCATTTGGCGGAAGCGCATTATTTGCTACATCCTACTACGTGGTGCAGCGTACTTGTCATGTGCGCCTGGCTTTTGATCGTCTGGCAAGTTTCACATTCTGGGGTTGGAATCTGGTAATCGTATTAGCGGCAATAACATTACCGATGGGACTAACATCTACAAAGGAATATGCAGAGCTGGAATGGCCGATTGATATTTTAATTACTGTGGTTTGGGTGGCCTACGCTGTGGTATTTTTTGGCACGATAATGCGGCGCAGAATGAAGCATATTTATGTGGCCAATTGGTTTTTCGGTGCATTTATTCTTACCGTTGCCATCCTGCATATCTTTAATAATCTTGCGATACCCGTTGGCTTATTTAAGTCCTATTCGGTATATGCCGGAGTGCAGGATGCGATGGTGCAATGGTGGTATGGGCATAATGCGGTGGGTTTCTTCCTAACGGCGGGTTTTCTTGGAATTATGTACTACTTTATTCCGAAACAGGCAAATAGACCGGTATATTCATATCGATTGTCTGTAGTACATTTTTGGGCACTTATCTTTACTTACATCTGGGCCGGACCTCATCATCTGCACTACACCGCGTTGCCGGATTGGGCACAGTCCCTCGGCATGGTTTTCTCGCTGGTATTGCTGGCTCCGTCCTGGGGTGGAATGATTAACGGCATCATGACGCTTTCAGGCGCATGGCATAAGTTACGTACCGATCCTATTTTGAAGTTTTTAGTCGTATCGGTTTCGTTCTACGGCATGTCCACGTTTGAAGGGCCCATGATGGCAATAAAAACTGTGAATGCATTGTCCCACTATACTGATTGGACTATTGGGCATGTTCATTCCGGAGCTCTTGGCTGGGTTGGTATGGTCACGATAGGAGCGCTCTATTATTTAATTCCGCGCCTGTACAATAGCGAAATTTACAGTGTGAAATTAATCGAAACGCATTTTTGGATGGCGACGCTGGGTATTGTTTTGTATATCACCTCGATGTGGATCTCGGGGATTATGCAGGGCTTGATGTGGCGGGCTGTGAATGAAGATGGAACCTTAATATATAGCTTCATTGAAACCGTAGATGCTATGCATCCTTATTACTTCATTCGTTTGCTGGGTGGATTGATATATCTCGCTGGCATGTTGGTTATGGCGTACAACATTGCTCGAACAATTATCAACAAAGAACCTGCGGTGGCTCCAGTATTGGCGCCTGCCCATTAATCAGGCCGGATAAGAAAATGTCGCTACAAGAGAAAGTTGAACAAAATATAGGACTGCTGATTATTTTAGTTATCCTGGTGGTGAGTGTCGGTGGTATTGTGCAGATCGTACCATTATTTTTCCAGAGTTCTACCACCGAACCGGTCGCTGGTTTAAAGCCGTATGCGGCGCTTGAGCTAAGTGGACGGGATTTATATATGCGTGAATCGTGTGTTTCCTGCCACTCCCAGATGATTCGCCCATTTCGCACAGAAACGGAACGTTACGGACACTACTCGGTGGCCGGTGAGTTCATTTATGATCGACCGTTTCTGTGGGGCTCAAAACGTACGGGCCCCGATTTGGCACGGGTCGGTGGTCGTTATAGCGACGACTGGCACCGCATTCATTTGATAAACCCACGGGATGTTGTTCCTGAGTCTATTATGCCTGGCTATCCGTGGCTTGAAACAACCCCTCTGGATGCATCCAGCATTCAAACCAAGATGCGGGCGTTGGCTATGTTAGGTCATCCGTACACTGATGAAGAAATTGAAGCGGCACCCGCTGTATTGGAAGGTAAGACCGAAATGGATGCAATGATTGCATACTTGCAGGGTCTTGGCATATTAATTAAGAAGCGCAGATGAGGGTTCCTTATGTCTAGTTTTCATCTTTTTTGGACCATCGCGTTAGTGATTATGTTTGTCTGCATAATTCTATGGGCATGGAGTGGGGCACGTACAAAGGATTTTGAAGAAGCCGCCAGATTGCCGCTTGATGATGGTGATGACACGCATCCAAACGAATCCACTAAGGGCCATCATCATGTCTGATTTTACGAGTGAGTTCTGGAGCTGGTTCATTATTATCCCATCGGTGTTGGGTTTGCTGTATTGCGTTATTTTGCTTATGCGAACCAATACGGTAAAAGAGCAAAAAGATGGCGAAGTTGAAACCATGGGACATGTTTGGGATGAGGATTTAGAAGAGCTCAATAATCCTCTTCCTAGATGGTGGCTAATGATGTTTTATATCACGATAGTATTTGGGGCTGTTTATCTGGTTCTTTATCCGGGTTTAGGAAGCTTCGCGGGTATATTAAATTGGTCTTCTGTAGATCGTTACGAGCAAGAAGTTAAGGAGACTGAAACACTTGTTGCCCCTCTGTATGCGGAGTATTTAGCCACACCTGTTGATGACTTAAAAAACAATGTCAGTGCGATGAGCACGGCGAAGCGTCTGTTTGCAAATAACTGCGCTATATGTCACGGTGCGGATGCTGCCGGATATACCGGTTTTCCAAACCTGACTGATCATGATTGGCTTTATGGTGGTGACGAAGAAACAGTTAAGGCGACGATCCTAAATGGGCGCCGAGCGGCTATGCCAGCTTGGGGTGCAGGTCTTGGACAGAAGGGCGTGTCGGAGGTCTCCGAGTACGTTTATTCGTTAACTCGCGAGTCGGTAAACAAACATTATTTGCCAGCGGGTAAGCAGCGATATATGGCTATGTGTGTGGCCTGCCACGGACCCGAAGGTAAAGGCAATATGGCCATGGGTGCACCTAATTTAGCTGATAATATATGGCTTTATGGCGGTTCATTAAGAGCAATAGCAGAGTCGGTTGATAAGGGCAGGGCAGGAAATATGCCGGCATTTGGTAACCAGTTAACTGTGAGTCAGATTCATTTGTTAACCGCGTATCTTAGTAGTTTACAGAAAACCGTAAATTGAAATTACTAGCGGTATGTATCTAGGGTCAGTATGACTATGCCACTTAAACGACGGTTGATTGCCATGCTTTGGCCGTCATTTGTCTGTGCTGGTATATTTTCCGCATTTTTGTTTGCCTTTATTGATCCTTTGCTGTTATCCGACTCCCTAGGTGTTGAGGCTAGCCTGCGTCTTGCAGGATACAGTATTACTTTTCTTGTTCTGTGGGCGTTAGGGGCGCTTTCAACACTGTTCGGTATTGCGATTTTGAAAACCCCTAAAAATGATGGAGAGCGTAAACCTTAAAGCCTTATGGATAATACGGATAATTCCCTTAAGCAATCGCTTTACGCAAAGCGAGAAACAATACACCCGCGCCATGTTACTGGCATATTTGCAACACTACGGGTTACTGCTGTAGTTGTTCTTATGGGGATCTATTACGGACTTCCATGGATTCCATGGGATGGGCGTCAAGCCGTATTGTTTGATCTACCAGCGCGAAAATTCTATCTATTTGGCATAACTTTATGGCCCCAGGATTTCATCTATCTTGCGGCTTTGCTTATTGTCGCTGCATTATCATTATTCTTTTTTACCGCTATTGCTGGGCGCTTATGGTGCGGATTTGCCTGTCCGCAAACGGTTTGGACCGAAGTGTTTATGTGGATAGAGCGCAAGGTCGAGGGTGACCGCAACCAGCGTATTAAGTTGGATAAGTCCCTTAACAAGAAGCATAAAGTCTTCTTGAAGACGGTAAAACACGGCATTTGGATTATTTTGTCCCTGTGGACGGGGTACACTTTTGTTGGGTACTTTACACCAATAATTCAGCTTGGATATAAAATTGCCGCGTTGCAAACAGGGCCGTGGGAGACCTTCTGGGTGCTGTTCTACGCATTTGCTACCTATGGAAACGCCGGTTGGATGCGCGAGCAAGTGTGTTTATACATGTGCCCATATGCGCGGTTTCAGAGTGCGATGTTTGATAAAAATACACTCGTTATCTCCTACGATTCAGCGCGTGGTGAGCCACGAGGTCATCGTAAGCGCAGTGAAGATATAAAAACAGCAGGTTTGGGTAGTTGTATTAATTGCAAGCTATGCGTTCAAGTTTGCCCTACAGGCATTGATATAAGGGATGGATTGCAATATCAATGTATTGGTTGCGCCGCTTGTATAGACGCCTGTGACGATGTAATGGACAAAATGTCGTATCCCAAAGGATTAATTCGTTATACGACTGAAAATGCATTCGTAAGCGGTGAAACAAAGCTGTTGCGACCTAAAGTTATTTTATATGCGTTAGTTCTAGTGGCAATTTGTGCGGCTCTTATCTATGGATTGGTAACACGTGATGCAGTTGGTCTCGATGTCATTCGTGATCGAAACGTACTGTACCGTGTAACTAACGAGGGCCTTGCTGAAAATATCTACACGTTAAAGGTGCTCAATAAGGATAATCTTGATCATACTTTTCGTGTTGCGGTAACCGGTTTGCCGGGAATTAGTCTCCGCGAAGAAAAAGAGGTGTTTGTTACATCAGGACACGTTGAAGAAGCTATCATTGCTGTATTAGTCGATCCAGTTGATATGAAGTCTCCATCGGCAGATATCCACATTCAGATTATTGCGAAAAATAACCCAGACCTCAATGCTACGGCGAAGGCCAGATATTTAAAACCTAGATAATGTCAAAAATTTCGATCGAAGTCACATCATCATCAATACATCGACCCGTTAACCGACCATGGTATCGTGAGCCGATGGTGTGGATGATCATCGCAATTCCATTTACTTCGGTTGTGGTTGGCATTGGTATGTTAACTATGTCGATAAAAAGTTACGATGGATTAGTTGTCGACGATTACTACAAGCGTGGAAAGGAAATTAATCGTGTTCTTGAGCGAGCACAGGTGTCGGCGACGAAGCAAATATCTGCAAATATTGATTTATCGTTGAAGGATAAAGTTGTCGTGTCTCTTTTGCATCGTGTCGACTTGGAAGCGCCCGATCAGCTGCAGTTTAATTTACGGCATCGTACTCGGGCGGGACTGGATCTTACAACTATACTGATTCGCTACGCGGATGGTTATTATCGAGGTGATATTGTTGTTCCGAATAATGGTTTGTGGTTAGCACAAATCGAAACCAGTGAATGGCTGATTGAAGGTCAACTATCGTTACCTGAATTCAGTTCGATTGTTTTAGGTTATAGGTAATGTTGACGACATATATACCAATTTCGGCGTTTATGTTGGGGTTTTTTGGATCTGTACATTGCGCCGCAATGTGTGGTGGTATAGCTGGCTATCTTCAGCAGGGATCAACGCGATCCTCTTCAATCGCGTTATCACTTGCGCTTGCGGCTGGTAGACTTACGAGTTATGCGATAGCGGGTGTCATTGCCGCATTAATGGGAACCGGTTTGGTGCACTTGGTAGGGCATCATTTGTCCCATGAAATTATGCAGATTTTTATTGGTTCGTTTTTAATTCTGCTTGGTATTGGCTTGGCCGGTTGGTGGACTGGTTTGTCTTGGATTGAAAAACTTGGCGGAAGGTTCTGGAAATACTTGGCTCCCCTAGCGGGGCGCTTATTGCCGGCAACAACTTATCTGCGGGCATTTGCTGCAGGGGCTCTATGGGGTTGGCTACCTTGCGGTTTGGTTTATTCTGCGTTAGTTCTGGTAATGGGCTCCGGCGATATGCTAACGGGTGCCTTATCTATGGTCGCGTTCGGAATGGGTACAATACCTATTCTGGCCTTTATCGGTGTTACAAGTCGGCATGTTAACTTTAAGAGCAAACCCCGTATTCGTCAATTTGCAGGTACTGCTGTGGCATTATTCGGGGTAATGATTTTTACCGGCTTAGCAATGTCCGCAGTATCGCATCATTAGCTTGCCTAGTCGCTCAAAATTTTGTTAACCACTTTAATTCAGATTTTTTCTGTTGGGTTGTATGAGTTATAGATCAAGTAGTGATTTATATAATCCGCTAAATACTTTTTTAAAGTCGTCTTTTATTTGTGGATCTTTCTGGTCGATAAACTTCTGACTAACCTGTGCGTTATCTTCAGGTGTTAACAGCAGGCTAAACTCTCCTAGTAGCTTTTCCTCTTCGAGTCGCATATGGTTGCGTTGAAGCAAAAGATAATTTTCGCCACTGTCTATGATTTCTTGTCTTTTTATAAGTTGATCCATAGAGGCCATTTGAATCAACTTATAGAATTGAGTGCTCTTGGTGTCCATTCGATTATGTTGTTCTCGAATCGCGTCGATAAATTCATCCACTTTATGGTTTCTTCCATATACACAATCCATAATCGCATCCTCTTTCGGGTGATGTACGGTCTCACCGTAGTCAATCATATAACGCATTGACTCGAGTATTAAGTCGAAATTAGCCGTTTCTCCAGAACGAAGTCTTGTTAATTCATGCTCTATTATCAATAGAATTCTAGACATGCTTATGTGGTCGTATCTGATTTGCTCAATTAGATCAATCATAGAACTTACTCCTGAGTGAACATCCAGATTAACCAATTCAATTGTAGAGGTAATTGATCTATATCAAGAATTGTTGATTTGGGAACACACTTCGCAACACCGTACTTTTAAAAGGTTACAAACTTGTAAAAAAAATCTCTTGAAAATTGTTAAAAACAACGCATATTAGTTTTGCACATTGATGCTTTACAAGGTTGATGTGCACTATTTGTAGTTATTTTTACTAACCGTTCGTATTGCTTATTATGAGGATATGTCATGAACAAAATTGATTTCACACCCCTTTATCGTAGTACTGTTGGTTATGACCGACTGGGCTCTTTATTTGACACTGCTTTACGTAGTGATCAGGCTAGCCCCGGTTATCCACCTTACAATATCGAAGTTGTAGACGAAGATCATTATTTAATTTCTCTGGCGATTGCCGGTTTTAATCAGGATGAATTGGATATCCAGGTTGAAAACAGTGTGCTAACTGTTAAAGGCCAGAAGACAGAGTCTAATGAAGGCAAACGTTTCCTTCATCAAGGTATTGCAACTCGATCATTTGAACGAAAGTTTAATCTAGCAGATTATGTGAAAGTAACAGACGCTGATCTGGTAAACGGTCTGCTAATGGTCAAGCTGGTAAGAGAAATACCTGAAGCGATGAAACCCAAGTCGATTCAGATTAACCAATCCAAGCCCGCCATTGAAAATGGTGAGAGCGGTCGGAAAGCAGCATAAGCTTTGCGATATGAAGGGCAATGACTTAGTTCATTGCCCTTTTTTTTGTTAGTAAAATTGGGTTTTATATACAGTCAAAGTGTTTAGTCTAATGAACTGTATATGAGCTTTATATAGTTGTCTTCCGTCAGACATTTCCCAAGTCCATAGCAATAATTGCGTTGCTAGTACCCGTGCATTTTAATGATCCCCGGTGTTTTATAAAACGCTCTTCTCATACAGCGAGACTGTGCAACTGGTTTAAGCACTTATTCTCAATCTTTCAATATGCCTGTGATTCGTTATCGAGATATAGATGAAAGTGGTTCTCAAGTCCCAGCAGCAGTTACCCGATGGTATTGCGTTATAGATAATGTTTGAGACGTGCGTGGAAAGTAGAAAGTGCTGTTTCTACAAAGTAAGATTTTCATTTATTCTCCATTTAAGTTGCTGTGCGCTCAAAGGAAATGAAAATAAACCTGCAGAGTATCCGTATAATCCCATGAACAGAAAATTTAAGTCACATTAAATCAATTCCTAAATAGCCGATGGGTTAGAGAAATGACAACAATTGTAGTAATAGGCGGTGGAATTATAGGGTTATGCACGGCTGAAAAACTTCTAAGTGAAGGCTATAAGGTAGTGCTCGTTGAGAAGAATCGGATAGCAGCTGGAGCGAGTTTTGGGAATGCAGGTGGAATCGCATTTTCAGAAGTTATGCCGATGGCTTCTAAGGCCATGGTGTCACAAGGTATGCGATGGTTATTTGATAAAAATGGTCCTTTTTCAGTTGTACCGCAGGACCTACCTCATACCTTTAGCTGGTTGTTGAGGTTCGCTATGGCCGCTCGGGAAGGAACCTATTTAAAGAGTGTTACGCTACAGTCTCGATTAATGGACTTAGGAAAAGAAGTACTGCCACAAATGCTGAGTCGGAGTCGTTTGCAGCACATGGTGCGAACCACAGGCGCACTGTATCTATACGATACCAAACGTCAGTATGAAGCAGCCATGTCTGATTGGCGGATTAGGAAAGACCAAGGTGTGCCTCATGAGTTTCTGATTGGAAATTCGCTGCATCAGTTTCAAAAGGGGCTTGCGCCCGGTATTTATGGTGGTGTTTATGCGCCCAATTATCAGGCAGTAACCAACCCGCACGATTTTTGTCAGGAAATATTTAATCATTTGTCTCAGAATGGTTTAACAACAGTCTTCGAAAAAGCCGGTTCGATTCGTTCAAATGAGCAAGGGGTAGAAGTTGTCTTAGAATCAGGGAAAACCGTTAAGGGATCAAAAGCTGTGGTTGCTGCAGGTCCATGGTCTGCAGAGCTTTGTAATACCCTGGGAGACAAGGTGCCGTTGATTGGTGAGCGCGGCTACAATACAACATTACCGAAAGAAGCATTTTTTGCATTAGATAAAACCTTTTTCTTTACCGCTCACGGGTTTGTAATTTCACCCCTTGCCGATGGAGTGCGGGTGGGTGGGGCGTCTGAGATAGCAAAACTTACACGTAAACCAAATTACCGACGATCAACCGCTATGCTAAATAAAGCCAAAGAATTAGTGCCAGCTTTACAACTGATGGATGGTAAACAATGGATGGGCATGCGTCCAACCACTCCGGATACATTGCCGGTTATTGGAAGATCCTCAAAATCACGGGATATTTTATATGCTTTTGGTCATGGTCATTTGGGTCTAACTCAATCCACCGCAACGGCGCACTTGATCCATAATTTAGTGTGCGAAAATACCATAGACTCGGTGTTAATCGGCCTCTCTGTCGATAGGTTTTAATCTGAAGTAGACTTAGAATCTAGGCGCTATGTTTAAAAAATTCATACTGTATTCTGGGAAATATTTACTATGCAATTTGATATCTGGTTAACCTTTGTTGCTGCATTCGTTTTGCTGTTGTTGATTCTAGGGCCAACTCTTCTATTAATTTTAAGCTATGCGTTACTGGCTGATCGTTTGCGAGATATAATTGCACGGCAGTCGGTGTTGTCTTTATTAACCCGTTTAGGCGGTGTGATGTTAGTCATTATGGGTGTATTTTCAGCGGCGTCTAGACGCTCAACAGCATAGTGGTCAATGGCGATTGGCGTTTATTATCTTTAGATCGTTTATATACGCTTAATCCGATCGGTGATGTAAATGGCCGATGAGCAAATTTTCATAATATTACTTGGCGCGTTATTGGGAGGATTCGTTTCGGGTCTAACCGGATTCGGTACCGGTATAACAGCGATGGGTATATGGTTGTATTCGCTGTCACCAACTATAACTGCCACATTAGTGATTTGTTGCTCGATTGTGTCTCAGCTACAAACATTACCGATGCTTTTCAAGGCGCTTAGTTTTAAACGAGTTTTGCCTTTTCTTATTCCCGCAATAATAGCTGTTCCTATCGGAACCCATTTGTTGGTAAAGATTGATGGCCAAATATTTAAGTTAGGTATTGGCTGTTTGTTAGTGATTTATGCAGTTATTTCGTTGTTTCTATACAAGCGCTCTGCATCAATTGGAGGAGGGCGTTTTGTCGATGGTCTGGTTGGTTTTGGGGGCGGCATATTGGGTGGGATTTCCGGCTTGTCCGGAATTCTGCCAGTAATCTGGTCTAAGTTTCGAGGTTGGTCAAAGGATCAACGGCGTAGCACGTTTCAATTATTTAATCTGACTATCTTATCCATTGCATTACTTTCTCATGCATATTCTGGCTTTGTAAATGCAGCACTAGGAATTGCTGTTATGATCGCCTTGCCCGGGACAATGCTTGGGTCCTGGCTAGGGTCTAGAATGTATAAACTGAGCAGTGACATTCAGTACGAATTCTATGTCTTGGTATTACTTCTTCTCGGTGGAATTATACTTATCGCGACGACGATTTAACCTTTCGGCTATTCTCGATACTACGCTTGAGTGCCATCGTGGCTTCGATGAGAGCCAATACAGCGATGCTGAACAAGAGAATGGTGCTGTTTAATTCTACGATGATCCAGCCCGCTAAAAGAGGGAATCCGAATATACCTATGAAATAGGTTAGGGCAAAAAGTTGCAGCGTCTGTGGTACTAAGTCGGTGTTTGCATCGTTAGCAGCCATTGCTACGAGTATAGGATAAGATGCACCGTATCCTATGCCAAAAAGTATTGCGACGAAAATGTAAAGGACCGCGTTGGAACCACTGAAGACGAAAACTATGATACTAAGAGCCATAGTGTATTGCAGTATTGCGATTACCGAGTAGGGCGATTTGCCACCGCTAAAACCGGTAAGAATAATTCGACATATAATTACTGTTACGGTGTAGCTGAGAAAAAACTTCGCATAATCAAGGTTTCGCGCATCGGCGAAAACGGTTTGGAAATTGCTCATACCTGCAAAGACGCTGGCACCAAGGCAAACCATAGTTACTGGCACTCTGGCGCGAGATGCGAAAATTCTGGTAACAGCGGATATGGTTAAGCGCGAGGGTAGTATTGCGGTATTGGGACTGGCTTTTGATTCGATGTTGTTTTTAATGAACAGGAAAAGACAGCTACTTACGATACAAATAGCGCTCATAAAGTGAAATGCGTGGGAAATAGTAAACCCATTCGCTTCAAGTACGGAAGCGAATACGGGGGATAAACCGAAACCTGCCATTATGAAAATCGAATTTAGAGAGAAAATTTGAACTCGTTGCTCTGCTCTAGTAATTGATGAGAGAACTACGGGTCCGATTGTATAGAAGATACCCCAGCCGAGACCAAGTAGTGCGCTGGCAATAACGATTTCTAGCCCAAGACCTTCTGCGACACCAAATAGAAGGAGTGAGACAGAGATGATAATCCCCGAGGTGCCCAGAGAATTCATTCTGCCAATTCGGTCGGTTATATGACCTGAGTAATACACGCTTACTATCGTTGTTGCCGCGGTAATTACTAACATAAGTCCGACATGCTTTTCGTTTCCGCCCAAGTTTTCAAAAAGCTTAGGTAGTAGAAAGGTAAGCCCATAAGTTCCGGCTTGTAGGAATGTAGCGAGATAAAACAGACTGAATAGTAATGGTGTTTTCATAATTAATCTCGCCCACTAAGGCCTTTGTTATCCTGAAGAAGACTCGTATGCATGATCATATGCTTGATAGATAAATAAACCAATATCTAGCCATCAGCAATATACAAAAATCAGTGATGACAAATGTATATGTGTGCCTATTAGCTGCGTAGTGATTTATGATTTCTGTGAGTATGGGGAATTTTTTTACTATATCAGGACGTACATTAAGCGTAACTAAAGAGTAATTTTTTAAATGGGTATTAAAAATATTTAGGATATTACGTTTTTTGGCGTTCCGATTAATCTATATGTGTAATCGCTGTTCTGCAATTTTAGTTAAGCAGTTTCTGCGATAATCTCTGACAGCTCCTATAACAACAGATGACGAAGGTGACTAATGGGTGATGATTTTTTTGATCGTGTAAAACAAATGTTTGCAGAGAAACAATACCTTCAAGTAATTAAAGAGTGGGGTGTTGATACTTCAAATAGTGAAGTCTTTAAGCGAAGCGCCTATGCAAACTATACACCGTCTCGCAATGACGTTATCGTAACTACGTATCCGAAAAGTGGCACGACGTGGATGAAACAAATCGCTTATCAGATTGGCTATAAGGGCGCTGGTGAGTACCAGCATATTGATCATGTAGTTCCCTGGCCGGATAATCTGGTGCCAATGGATAACATGGCTATGGTAGACAACTTAACTCACCTTGCAGATTCACCGACTGGTTTGCATGTTATTAAGAGTCACTTAGAGGCAGAATATATTCCGTATAACAAGAATGCTAAATATATCTGTGTTATTCGAAACCCCAAAGATACATTGGTGTCTGTAGTACATTTTGATAACGGTTTTAATCAATTACTATTTGGTGAAACGGTTCCGGTAGAAGCATGGGTTGAGGCATTTCAAACGAATGACTTTGTCTATCAACCATGGGCAGTAGTAACGGATAGTTGGTGGCGTTTAAGAAATGAAGAAAATGTGTTGGTTTACTTATATGAGGACATGATTCGAGAGGGTAAGCAGTGTGTTCAGAATGTTGCTGATTTTCTGGAAGTTTCGCTAACAGGAACTGAGCTCGATAAAGTTGTCGAGAAGAGCAGTTTTTCCTTCATGAAGAAGAATGATCATCTGTTTGCACCACCGGCGTGGCAGTCGGGTTATGTGTCAATGGTTCGATCGGGTAAAAGTGGAAACTCAAAAGAGTTGTTCACGCTCGATCAGGCACGACAAATTGATAGATACTGTATGGATTCTTTAGATGCACTAGGTTCGGAATTTCCTTATCAAGACCTCTATGCAAAATAAGAGGTACCATCCTAAAAGACACTATATTTCTCTAAGTCCAAGTTGCGACGGTATGCAAAGCAACGATACTTTCAAGGTGCAATGTTTAGTGGGGATTTTTTAAATACAGCAGAAAACTTTGTAGGGCGCATAAATTCATAGTCGTGCACCCTTATCGTAGTGTAAGCCTCGGTCTAGAGCATTTCAGTCGTAAAATGCCCATCAAGACAAATAGAAATTCTAAGGTCGTCGCCAATAGTTGGCGAGAGGGAAGGGCGATGGTTCATAAATGAAGGAAAAATAAGCATGTGTCCTTCCCTTGGTCGTAGTTCACCAACCTTGGGCTGAAAAATATTTGACGCCATCGGATTCATAAATTGGAAGTTACCCTCGGCCTGATTTTTTGGCAGTTTGACATAATAGCAACCACTCAAAGTAGCTGGTAAATGACTGTGCCAGGGATTGTCACCAGTTAGTGTTCCGGTTTGTACCACGCCCCAACAGCTGGTTATAGTGTTCTTCCAGCGGAACTTGGTATCGTCGGACCAATCCAGAATGGCATGTTCCAGAATTTTCTTGCATGCGTTGATAAAAATTGGCGCTAATTGCTCGCGAAACCACGGCTGTGGCCATGCATCTTCGAATAATAAATCCGGTGGTGTTTGATAGCCAAAGCCGTTTTTATTAAGTTTCAATTCACCCGAGTCAATCTTGGCTTTAAATGCTTTTTCTATCGCGTCATTGTGCACTGCCAGTGCCGGTACCGGTATTTCGTAAATTGGTATCGAAAAGACGTTAACTTGATTGATAGAAACTTGTTGATTTGAGTTTGTTGGGTTTTGCATGGGTTCTTGCCACCATCCAGGAATGCATTAAGTAATATGTTTTCATTTCTGCGTAATGGTACGTTATTTTTTTGTTCAAGTAACACTTATTGTTCTTAAGTTAACGTTTAAGTTTATGGTTTACGCGCCACGATAAACACCGAAGCTTTTGGCCCCGGTAGCCATTGTTTCTCGATGGTAAATCCGCTCCGAGTAAGGCAGTTTTCTAGTTCAGAAAGGTTGAAAATGGATAATGGAGGAATCACTCGTAAAAAGTTTGCGATCGGCAAAATAGTTCCCAATAGACTTGACATGTCGGCAATACATGGGGTGCTGGTGATAAAGACACCGTTTGGCTTTAGCATGTTGTATACCTTTTCAACTAATGCTTCTTTATCGCTCAGTAAATGCAAAACGCTGAGTGCGAGTACTGCATCCTGTGAATCATTTGGATAGGAAATATCCTCCGTCGAAACTTGCTCGAAAGTGATGTTATCAACCGATTGTTGTTGTGCCTTTAACTTGGCAATTTCAATCATACGAGTAGAGATATCTGTGGCATGAATATGTTGAACGTATGGCGCGTGACTAATCGCGGTTGATCCGCTGCCACAGCCGATTTCTAAGACGTTGCTCATGTTTGGCTGAAAATAGCTTCGTGAGATTTCAAGTTTCCTCTGATAAGTTTGTTCGTCAGCAACAGGCTTTTTTGTATAGCGATTGGCCATCTTGTCCCAAAAGCGGATAGCTCGTTGATTCGGATTAGGCAGTGAGTTATCGATCATTTCGGATGTCATAGTGTCTAGAGTGCATGAGTAGTTGGAAATTGTGATTTTAAGTATGCAGGAATAAAGCTACAATCTTTTTTTTAGTATTTTAGATATGCATATTTGTATGGATTGGAAAGCAATAAAATTTGACTGGAATCGGGCGCGCGCGTTTTTGGTAACGGCTGAAGAGGGCTCATTATCTGCTGCTGCGCGGGCGTTGGGCACTACACAACCAACTTTGGGGCGTCAGGTTTCGGCGTTGGAGGCGGAATTGGGCGTTGCTTTGTTCGAGCGCACCGGTAGGGGGTTGGAATTAACTTCCGCAGGGCTAGATATTGTTGAACATGCTCGCGCAATGGGCGAAGCGGCAAATCGTTTATCGCTTGCGGCCACCGGACAATCGAGTTCATTAACCGGTGTCGTTTGTATTTCTGCAACTGAGGCGATGGCGGCCTTCGATTTACCCGTTGTGATTAGAAGACTCAGGAAACTTGAACCGGGCATTGAGGTTGAAATTATCGCATCCAATAGTACAAGTGATTTAAAACGACGAGAAGCAGATATTGCTATTCGCGCTTTTCGTCCGACCCAACCGGACTTGATCGCACGTAAGTTGCGAGATGAATATGCGCGTCTGTATGCGACACCTCAGTATCTAGAGGGATTAGACAATCCAAGCGATGCTAATAGTTTAGCCAGCGCAGAGTTTATTGGCTTTGATCGAAGTAGTCGTCTTATTGATGGGTTGGCAGGGATGGGACTGCAGTTAACGCTAAAGAATTTCCTAATTCTTACCGAGAATCATTTAGTTCATTGGGAGTTAGTTAAGCAGAGTGCTGGCATCGGAATTATGCCGGAGCGTATTGGCGACAAAGAGTCTAGTGTGGTTAGAGTTTTGCCTGATATGCAGCCGTTTCCTATTGAGCTCTGGTTGGTCGCACATCGTGAGTTAAGAACCAGCAGACGAATTCGCCGGGTGTTTGACGTATTGTTTAACGAACTCTCCGATTAAGCTGTTGTCGGTCAGCGTTTATAATCATTGTTAGGGAGGTTTATTTTGGATATAGTTATTGTATCGGCGAAGGTCATTGATAAGACAAAATAGACTTTCACTCAAATGGATTTTTCATGGGGGGGTTCTGCGCCCACTATTTTTACAGCAGCTAGGCAATGGAAGTTGCTATAGTTTTTTAACATCGCAAAAATATTGATTTACATTAATAATGATCGGTACGATCAACAACATGAGTGACTTCCTTGTGACTAATATTAATCAGCTTTGTGACATTGTTGACATAAAAGAATATAGGTTGGATGACCCAGGCTTTAGGGCGCAATGTAAAGAAACTCTTGATCGAGAGGGGGTTTTGGTTTTGCGGAATTTCTTAACGAAGGCGTCGATTGAATCGATAAAGCAGGAGGGTGATGAGCATAAAGATCTTGCCTACTATACATCAAGTAAACATAATATTTATCTGAGCCCTGCCGATAATCAATTTCCGAGTGAGCACCCGCGCAATCGATCGGTGACCTCTTCCAAAGGCTGCATTACGACCGATCAAATTCCCGCGCATTCGGATTTACACACGCTCTACAACTCTAGTGAGTTCACCGATTTTTTATGTTCAGTGCTAGATGAAGCGAAGCTATTCGAATACGCGGACCCGCTGTCTTCTGTGAATCTACATTACGCAGAAAAAGGTCAGGAACTGGGTTGGCATTTTGATAACTCGTCATTTGCAATAACGCTAATGATTCAGGCCCCTGAGCAGGGTGGACAGTTCGAGTATGTAAAGAATGTGCGAAATGCAGATCAGGGAGAGATGAATTATGATTTTGCAGGAAAGGTATTAGATGGAGACATTCCGGTTAAAAATCTAAGTATGGACTCTGGGGCGCTGGTTTTGTTTCGCGGACGTAATTCCATGCATCGAGTGACACCTGCACAAGGGTCTCGAACGCGAATGCTGGTAGTCTTAGCTTATAATACTGAGCCAGGAGTCGCGCTTTCCGAATCAGCTAGGATGACCTTTTACGGGCGACTTGGGTAGCGCGGTATTACAGCGGATAGTTTTCGACTGCGAGTGC
>Ga0213861_10001044_pt1 | contig 24775 bp, 16 predicted proteins | sample PICome_4_FD_160110 | JGI IMG/M metagenome (GOLD analysis project Ga0213861, IMG submission 160110) | Coastal seawater microbial communities near Pivers Island, North Carolina, United States - PICO131 | ecosystem: Environmental > Aquatic > Marine > Coastal | place: USA: North Carolina... | reverse complement strand
TCTCTGGCTCATAGCTGGACAGAACGTTGTCGAGGATCAGGACCTGTGGGCGTTTGATGGTTGCGCGGCTGATCGCCAGCGTTTCGGTCAGCAGGGCAGGCAGGTTGTTGCCTCCCAGGGTCAGGGGCATGTCATAGATCAGGTCAAGCACCAGGCCTTCCAGCTCTGCCTCGTAGAGCGCATCCGCGACCAGTTTGCGCAGATCATCTGCCTTGGCACTCGAGGTGTCGGCCATTTTGCCAAAAAGCGCATTTTCCAAGACGGTCAGGCCCGCAACCGGGGCATCCCTGGAAATGGGATCAAAAAGCTCTGACAGGCTGTCTTGCAAGGCATTGCCGTGGGCCTGCCTGATGGCAAGCACCTTGTCGGTGATGTCTTCGGGGAAAGCGGACCCAAGTTTGTCAGCGGACATGGCGAATGTCACGGCCAGCAAGCTGGCCTTGTCCGCCATGCTGAGGGTGCCATCCGGGCGCTGGTTGTCGCGCAGTTTGACGGCAGCCTCGAATGTTTCGGTATCGACGCCCAGTTTGCGGAACAACGGGTGATCCGTGCCATCCACCCCGAAAATCTTGCGCAGTAGGTCAACCATATCAACCGCCAGCTGCAGCAGGTCTTTTTCGAGCCCAAGTTTGCCCAGCAGATCCATGAAATCGGTCTGCTCTTCCAGAAGTGCGGATGTGATCCTGGCTCTGGGCGTGGCGTAGATCAGGTTTTCAGCAACCGGAAGTGCCGGATTATAGAGATCCTCGTCAAAGAAATGTACCTGACCTGCAAGGTCGGCTGCTGTCACTTTTTGCGATATTGCAGTCCGCAGATTGATCAAGGCTGCAGCCAGATCGCCATGTTCGGCGGCGTCAAAACGTTGCTCAATGCCACGTGAGAAAAGGGTTTGGTCGATCTCCATGCCTTTGATCAATTCCAGCCACCAGGCCCGCAGATCGGTATCGGAACTGGCTTGGGCGGCTTCGGGATCGATCCACAGGTCATCGGGCAGATCCATGCTGTTGCCAGCCTTGCGGCTTTCGTTGACATCTGCGGCATGCGCGCCCGATGGCACTGGTTCCAGCTTGAGCGGAAGCACGATGTTGTCGCCGAAACTGCCAAGAAACATAACCGGGCGGGATGTCGCGAGGCCGACACGTTTGGCGATCACGGCCTGATGCAGCCCCGACAAGGCTTGCCCAGCGATCATGACGCTGCCTGCCGAGGGGATCAATTCCCGGACCAGCACTTCGGACAGAGCCTTGCGGTCTTCGTCGCTGGGGGCTGTGATGCCGATGGTGCTGGCGGCCCCAAAGGTGACATCGATGTCTTCCAAAACCATATTACCGTCAGCGTCCTGAACGCTGATGTTGTTCAGGACGACATCACCGTCCAGGTCGGGGATCTGGCCGGGCTCCGTATCAAACAGGTCTTTTTCGATCATGCCGGTAGGGGCAAAACGTTCTGTGATGGTTTCCCAGCGCAGCGCCATGTCCTGCGATTGGTTGTAATAGGCCAGCAGTTCTTTCCAGGGACTTGCCAGATCTTTGTAGGCGGCAAGGGCGGCAACCAGGGCACCGACTGTGATCTCTCCCTTGATCGCAAGATAACCGCCGATGGCATAGAAAAAGAACGGGGTCATCTGGCCAATGAAGTTGTTGATGAACTTCATGAAGAATTTCTTCTGGAAGATTTCAAAGCGGATGGTGAACAATTTGCCCAGACGGTCAGAGATCAGCGCCATCCTGTAGCGCCACCCGCCACTTGTGCGCAGGGTGCTGGCACCCACGGCACCTTCGCCGATTTCGGCGGCCAGCGCGCGGATCTGGATGACCCGTTTCTTGTTCAGCTTGTTGATCTGTTTTTGCAGCTTGGGAATGATCCAGGCCTGCAAGGGGATAAGCGCACAAGCGGCCAGCCCGAAGGAGAAGCTTTGGAGAAACAAGAAGCCGAGAATGGTCAGCATCTGGCCCGCCTGCAACACGGGTTGGGCCACGGCATCGCCCATCAGGCCGCCCATCGGCTCGGATTCCGATGTGACCATTGATACCAGTTCCCCTTGACTGGTGCGTTCGAAATAGGGGGCGGGAAAGCGCAGGATGCGCGATATCAGCGTGTAACGCAGGCGTCGCAAAAGCCGTTCTGCCAGCACACCTTTCATGGTGTTGATCCGCATTTTCATGACGCCATGCGCCAGCACGGCAAGCAAGAAAAGGGCGCAGAGGGCCATCAAGAAGCCGACCTGGGACAGTTGGAACCCGAAGAATTCAATGGTGTCAGAGCCCGCACCGATGGCATCGTTAATGATGCGCTTTGGCAGTTCCAGCGTGAGGTAAAGCAAGGGAAACAGCGTCAGCGTGACGGCCAAAAGGGTCAGCTGTTCGCGTTTGGAATATTTCCATATGAAATTGAAAAGTGAGCGTTCGATCAGAATCGTCCAATGCTGTGCATAAATATCTCTAACAAAGGCTTAACAACAGCTGTGCCCCTAAATCAAATGATTTGCTCATACTTGTGAATGCACTAACCTTCGACCAAAGGAGATTTCGCAGTGACTTCAGCCCTACAGACAGCTTTGGTTCTGATGATACTATTGCAGGTCAAACATATGTTTGCGGATTTTTTTCTGCAGACCCCGCGCATGTTGTCGGGGAGGAATGAATACCTGCATTTCGGGCGCGCACAGCATGCCGGGCTGCATGCGGTTTTTTCCATCGCGGCCTTCTTGCTGATCGGTGCACCGTTGATCTTTACCATCGTGATCTGTGCGGCCGAGTGGCTGGTGCATTACCATATCGACTGGGCCAAGGGGCAGCATACCGAGCTAAAGCAGCACGGTCCCAAGGACGCGGGGTACTGGCACGCATTTGGTGTGGATCAATTGATGCATCAATTGACCTATGTCGCGATGATCTGGATCTGGGCTGCTGCAGGGGTCTGATGATTCTGTTTTGATGTAGCTCAGCAGCTGTATTCCCTTATAGATTGTACTTTTAGCGTGAACAAAGATCGCGCATTTTCCAGATTGTTACCCTGAAATGTGGCAGTAATTGCCAATACGTGTCTGTTTCACCCAGTTTTAACGTTTTTGTTGAATTGATGGTTGGGCGGGGTACAACTTTTCTTAGGTGGGCACCGCATTCTTGATTGAATGAAAACTGGTAAATTGAATTTGGGGTAGTCCACTGATGGCAATGATGAAGCTTTCTGGCCTTCAAAAGACGGGAAAGTTTGTTTCCGCTGACATGTTTGGGGCCAATGCGGTCTTTTCCAATACTGATGACGGGGCACCAACGCGGGCCTTTGAGGATGCGGCGGATGCGCTGGGGGTTCAATTTGTCCGCTTTGGTGGCGGTCAGGCAGATCTGGATCCGAACAAGGCGAATGCCGCCGGTGAACGCCCCGTCGACGGAGTGAGCGCGATCAACATCGTTGAAATGAACGGTTCATCCTTGCGTCCTGAACTGGTCAAATTTCTGGACTGGGCGGTTGCCAGCAACGCGGCGGGTGACCCTGTCAAAGCGCTGTTGATTATCCCGACAAAACACCTGAGCACTGCAGAGTACAAGGCTTTCGCGGCGCAGATTGAGACCTTTGTCAAAACGCTGATGCCGCAATACGGGGATGTTATCGGGGGCTTCCAGATCGGCAACGAATTCTGGGAAATGGGTGAAACCGCCTATGGCATCAAAGCCTCGCTTGCGGTCGAGGCGCTGAATGCGGGCATGCTTGCCTCAGGCATATCTGTGGCGGAGCAGCCCGATATCCTGGTCCAGATGGCGACAGCGGGGAATGCAGGGTCGGAGTTTCCTGCCATCGCCGGCGTGAACAATTTTGCGGCCCGCAACGAAGCCGCAAACCTTCAGGTAATTGCACAGCTCAGCGACAAGGCGCGCGCGGCAATCGACGGTGTGACCGAACATTATTATTACAATAAATCCTACCATGAATTCGTCGAAGGCTCCGGCGCGGTGAAACACATCGACAAGGATTACGCGATCTGGTCCAAGGCCTTTGATCGTGAGCTGGACCTGCATATCACCGAATGGAACGTCAGGGCCGGTGCAGAGGAACAGCATGGTATCGTTGCTGCCTCAACCGTGATCAAGCAATTTGAGAATATGATCAAGATCGGTGCGGACGCGGCGCATGTATGGACGTTGGATTACCATTCGCGCACGGCGCTGACGCTGGACACAGACAATGGTGTCCGGCTGGATGATCAGGGTCGGCTGATCAATTCGGCACAGGGTGCTGCCTTTGACCTGATGTCCGATGCGCTGGTTGGCAAGGAACGGGTTGCCGTCTCCTTCTCAGGCGGTGTGCCGGGCATTGAAGTGTCGGCCTATAGTTCTGCATCTGAGATGGTGTTTTATATTTCTTCGCGCAGCTTTGAACAGACGGCGTTCAATCTGGATCTAAGCGCCAAACTGCCCGCAAAAGCGATGGTTGACGCGGTCAAGATCGCGATTGATCAAAGCACATCGAACGGACGGCAATGGGAAGTTGGTGAAAAAGCGGATAGCGTCATGGTCAATGGGCGACCATATTTTTACAACGAACATGATGTCGATGTGGTACTGACGGACATGGTGTTCAGCGATATCAGTAAGATTGATCTGATGCTAAACCCATTTGAGGTGGTACAGCTGACCGTCGATCTGACCGGTACTGCAACGCCCAAAGGCCCCGCAAACCCCAATGGCATCGTGACCCCAGTCAAGAATTACTATATCGGGACGGATGGTGATGATCTGATTGCCCGCACCGATATCTTGTCCTTTGTCGATGCGGGGGCCGGTATTGATACGTTCTTTACAGACTCCAACGGTGTCGGCAGCAGCATCAAGATCGACGGTTTCGGCAAACCGGTGCTCAACACCAACGACGGTCTGCCCAATGTGACCTTGGCCAATGTTGAACGGATCGTTTTTCAGGACGGCACATTGGCGCTGGATGTAGAGGGAAACAGCGGACAGGCCTATCGCTTGTATCAAGCCAGTTTTGACCGCACTCCGGATGCAGCAGGGTTGGAGTTCTGGATCAAGAAGTTGGACAGTGGGGACCTATCACTTGTTGAAGTGGCGTCCAATTTTATCAATTCAGCAGAATTCTCTGCCGCCTATGGCGATAGTAAAACGCTGGCAGATACAAAATTCGTAGACCTTTTGTACAAGAATGTTCTGAAACGGGATGCTGATCAGGAAGGGTATGAATTTTGGCTCAGCCAAAAGGCGCAAGACCTGTCGCGCCAGGAAATGTTGGTGTTCTTTTCAGAAAGCACCGAAAACAAGTCCAATGTGGCACCCTTTATCGATGACGGGATCTGGCTGGTTTGACCGCTGTCATGGCCTAAGGTTTCTATAAGGTCAGCCGACCAGATCACCCAAGGCCCAGGTATGTTTCAGCACGATGTCGCCTGCCAAATCTGCAAAGCGTATCAGGTCAGCCCGTCGACCAATCGCGATCTTGCCGCGATCCTCCAGCCCTACGGCTCGGGCCGGATTTGACGTGACGGTTGCAATGGCACGCGGCACGTTGCCCCAGGTCTTGCTCAACATCATCGCGGCCAGCAGCAGAGCCGCCGGGACATAATCCGATGACAAGATGTCAAGCCTGTCAATTTCGGCAAGGCGATGGGCGGCAACATTGCCTGAATGTGACGCGCCCCGTACGACGTTGGGTGCACCCATGATGGTGGCGATGCCGCAGGCGTGACAGGCATGGGCCGCCTCAACCGTGGTTGGAAATTCGGCCAATGTGACACCATGCTGATGGCTGATCTTTACCTGATCCGCGGTCGTGTCATCGTGACTGGCCAAAGTGGCACCATAGCGCCTGGCAGCAGCAACAGCGGCTGCTTCGTGCCGCGTGCCTAGTGTTTCTTGAAGCCCGCAAAGCAGACGAACATGTTCTTCAAATCTTGCGCTGTCCAGCCCGTGTTTGCCGCAAACATATTGCTTGTATTTCTCCATGTCGCGAAACTGTCGCTGACCCGGTGTGTGGTCCATCATCGACACGATGCCAACCCGGTCGTTGGGGCCGAATTCCTCCAACTCCTCGATCAGCGTTTCAGAGCAGATTTCCGCGCGCAAATGCAAATGATGGCTGATTTTCAGCGCGCCAAGGCTGCGCATCTGTGCGATTTCATCGGCAATCTGGCGGGCATATTTCCCATAACTTTTGCTGTTGCCCGACAGGATGGAACCAACGCGGATGGCGTCAAAGACCGTTGTGATGCCTGCTGCCACAAGTTCTCTGTCATGGGCAAGGATCGCGGGCCGGTGTGGCCAATTGACTTGTGGACGGGGCGACAGATGCCTTTCGAGGTTGTCTGTATGCAGTTCCACCAGACCGGGTGCCAAATAGTCACCTCCGGCGTCAATTGCACCTTTGGGCACATTGCCCCCGCTGCCAATGTCGGAAATCAGACCGTCAACCACATGAACAGAGCCGGTAATCACCTCATCTTGCAGGATCAGTTTGGCATTTGCGAGTATGAAGTCTTGTGGCATGTCACGAATACTCTTGTTTGGCAGTGCGCAAATCTGGTGGGGCAAAGATGTTCGAACGTTACGCGATTTTTTATACAGCGCCCAGCGGTGCCTTTGCTGATTTTGGCGCGGCTTGGTTGGGCTGGGATTCAGCAAAGGCGAAAACCGCAACGCATCCGGAAATTTCGGGCATTAATATTCATGCGCTAACTGCCACGCCGCGCAAATACGGGTTTCATGCGACGCTCAAGGCACCGTTCCATCTGGCAGCAGACTGTACCGAAGACGCGTTGCATCAAGCGGTCGAAATTTTTGCCCAAACCCATGCGGCGGTGGACATTGGCCCCCTTGTATTGACCGCGACCCATGGGTTCCTTGCGCTGCGGCCCGCCGATGATCCCTGCGCATTGCGTCAATTGGCCGGGGCCATCGTTACCGATATTGATCCTTTCCGGGCCCCGATGACAGAGACAGACATCGCACGCTGCCGCCGTTCACGGCTGACACCCCGACAGGATCAGCAGATGTTGGACTGGGGGTATCCTTTTGTTTTTGAGGACTTCAATTTTCACATGACTTTGACCGGTTCTTTGCGCAAGGAACGGCCAGAGGTGCTTTTGCCGCTGGTCAGCGCGGTGGTGAGCCCAGTCTTGCCGCAATATTTGCGATTGGATGCGATCACCCTGATGGGACAGGATGGGCAGGGGATGTTTCACCAGATTCACCGTGTGCCACTGACAGGCGATTAAGGAACGCCGAGAAACGGCTTAGGTGGCGCTATCGTGGACAGGGATGCCGGTGTCCTTGGATTTATGCTCAGGCTCCAGATGGATGTTCACCTTTGCCCCGGGCATTGCCCTGCGCAGCGCTGCTTCGACGCGGTCACAAATTTCATGCGCGTCAAAGACGGTCATTTGGCCGGGAACCACCAGATGGAAGTCGATAAAGGTGATCTGCCCGGCCTGACGGGTCAAGATATCATGCGCCTCCAGGGCCCCATTTGCCTGTGTTGCGATGACCTGCTGCACAACGTCCAAAACATCCGCGGGGACTGCCTCGTCCATCAACCCGCTCAGAGATGCCTTAACCACCTTTGATCCCGACCACAGGATGTTCACAGCCACCAGCAAGGCCATCAACGGGTCTAGGAACCACCAGCCGGTAATCATGGCCAGCAAGATCCCGATCGCCACCCCGGCAGAGGTGATCACATCCGTCAGCAGGTGTTTGCCATCGGCATGCAGGGCGGGCGAACGCAGTTTTCTGCCCCTGCTGATCAAGACCCAGGCCCAGAACGCATTGATTGCCGTCGCCACGCCGTTCAGAAACAGCCCTTCGATCGGGGCATCCAAGGGGGCGGGTGCCATAAAGCCGCCGTAGGCTTCATGCAGGATCAAAATGGATGCGCCGATGATCAGCAGCCCCTCCAGTCCTGCGCTGAAATATTCTGCCTTGTGATGGCCGTAGGGATGGTTTGCATCCGCAGGGCGTGCGGCCACGCGTATGGCAATAAGAGCGGCAAGGGCCGTCGCGACGTTGACGATGCTTTCAAGCGCATCCGACAAAAGCGCCACCGATCCGGTGATCCACCATGCCGCTGTCTTGAGCCCCAGAACGCTGGTGCCTATGACAATGCTTCCGATTGCTATTTTGGTGGTATTGTCCAAGACGGCAGCCCTGTTGCAAGTGAAACTGACGCAAGCCTCATGCGCGCTCTATGGTGCCGCGCCTAACATGTAGAACGAGATTTTGCAGCCCCTTCTTCCGCTGCGACTTTTGCAGCAGCTTGCTGAAAGAAGATTTCGAAGGATCTGCCGTAGCTCAGCGACAGTTCAAGCGTCGGGCGTTCACGGCCGTGCTCAAGATCATACACCAAGGATTGCCCCGTCCCTCTGTGCGGATTGCGCAAAGTGGGTGCCTTTTTGGCGCGGCTGGCCCCGTTTTCTGCATCAATGTGTCTACCGTATCAATGGGCCCGATGGCGTGACTGTTAGGAGGCGGCCACTGTCATGGCGTTGTTTTCTTGGGCTTTGCCGACCTTTCAGACCTGCTTGGATAAAGCATTGGGCGCAAACATCTTAAACGTATGGCGTGCACGGCTTAGACCGGCGTTAATTCCACTCGGCGGCGGGTGGCTTTGTCCACGGCTTCTTCGCTGTACAACATTGGCACATAGTCACCTTTTGCCCAGAGCTGGGCGAGATCGTCGTAGTGCGGATCACCGGGAGTGCCGGACTGACCGGGTGCATTGATCCAGACGCTGTTGTCCCAGGCCCCCACGTCGACAACCATGCGGACCGACGCGCCGACGCGCACGCGGTAATCTCCGGCCTCATAATGGGCCAACATCAGGCTGGTGCTATTGCCGCCCTTGTCCAAAGGACCAACATCGTAGTCACGCCCAAGGGGTGTCAGCGCGTGGTCAAACCAACCTTTGTGAAGATCGCCCCAGCGCCATTTTTCAGGGTCATTCCCAAATCTGTCGCTGGCGTCCAGCCAGGCGGCCTGTAGCGTTTCGATCAAGAAAGCATCACGCAACGCCGGTTCTGAAAGTCCGGCGCGCGACGCAAGCGTGCGGTTGGTGCCGTCCAACAGGCGCACAACGGTTGGGATATTGCCGGGTAACAGGAATTTTCGCAGCTCGGCATCAGGTGCGATGCGTGCCAGCAATGCAGGCCGCAGATGGCTGGAAAGCCAGAGCTCAAAAAGAAGTGCTGCGTTTGATCCGGCCTCTGAACGCCCATCCCATTGGCGCAAAAGGTTCAGTGCTGGGTGGGGCTCCCCTTCCGGTAACAATGCGACCAAACGCAAGGACAATGACGAAATCGTATCCGTCTGCAATGCACAATTGGCCGAAATATCAGATGCTGCGCCTTGTTCGATCTGGTCGGCAATGCGATCTGCGCGCCCGTCCTCGAACCATTCGAAACCAACGGGTGATCCGCTGTGATCCCAGCTGGCGGGCAGGTTCATCTCGTTTGCGGAATGGACATAGCCACGGTCGGGGTTTTCGATCGCTGGCAAGTCAACGGCCGTCAGATAGCCATCCCATTCAAATTTTCCTGCCCCGCTGACCGGTGTCAGCCCGCGCCATCCGGTTCGGCGCGGGACGTATGCGGCTGCTTGCCAACAGATGTCGCCCTGCATGTCGGCGTAGACCATATTGACCGACGGTGCACCCCAGCTTGCCAATGCGTCCCGAAACGCGGGCATCGTCGCCGCGCGCATTGATTTGAGGCTGCACATATAGGGTGCTGTGCCCGGGTCAGTGAACACAGTGCGAATTGCGAGGGCGATATGCCGGTCGCGGTCTTGATAAACCACGGGTCCATGACGGGTAAACATCAGGGGCAGCGTTTGGTCCGCCTCACCCTTGACGGCAAAGACCTCATCAATTTGCACCATCTGTTCGAGGTCTTGTTCATATCGATAGGCCATTGGGTTCTCGGGCGCGGTTTCGTACACCATGACGTCTTCCTGATCGGCGCAGAAAATCGTCAAGCTAAAGGCCGCAGACCCGTTGTGACCCGCCATGATCCCCGGTGAAGAAGGCTCGCCCGCGCCAATTATGTTCATACCCGGTGCGCTGAGGTGGACCATATAGCGCAGCGAAGGCGCGGCATGCGCCCGGTGCGGATCGCTTGCCATGATCGCGCGGCCGGTTTTACTGATTTCGGGTGCTATCGCCCAATTGTTGGAACCCTCCATGGGGGGGGCGGCTGCTTGGACGGTCTTTCTTGCGTCTACGACAGACCAAAGCGGTGCCTCTGCAAGGGTCGCGTCAAGGCGTGCCCTTTGGAATGTAACCGGCGCTGTTGCCAGCTCATAGACGGCAAGGGCGTCTGCTGGCAAATCGACTTTGCTGCTGAGATCCCATTCACTGTCTGGAACGGGGGGGGACAAGGGAACCCGCAAAAGGTCAACTTCTGGATCGGCCAAGGCCTGAACCTGCGTGCGCGCCAGTTCCGATGCGGCATTGCGCGACAGACAGTGGGTGCGGATGCGGACGACATCTTCGGGGTTCCAGTGGGCAGGGGTTGTCCCCAGTTCCAAAAACTCGGGAGGCAGAGGCAAATGACCTGCGCGCACCTGATCCACGCCTGCGTTGATCCCGGCGGCAAAGGCGGTGCAGATCATTTTTGCATCCTCGCCATAGGCCGCCCACTCTGGGGTCATGTCACCGCGGTAGAGAAACAGCCGCGCCGCCCGATCCTGCATGAGGTAGCCGGGGCCGAAATCTGCCGCCAACAATCCCAACCCGCGCTTGCGCCAGAGATCAATTTGCCACAACCGATCCCGCACCGCGTTGAACCCTTGGACAAAGAACGCGTCTTGCGTGTTCTGCGCGCGGATATGGGCCATCCCCCAGGTGTCGATCGAAATGCTTGCGGGGGCTGTCAGACCAGGCAAGGTGAAACTGTTCATACTAAAGCTCCTGAGGTCAATATTGGCTGATTGCGCGGGCCGCTTGCTGACCCAGAGGCACGACTTTGGCGATGTAATCGTCTGGCGTCCATTCCGAGAGTGACCCCGCGATATGGATGGCACCAACCGGTTCGCCGACGTTGTTGAGAACGGGAAAGCCAGCGGCGATTTCACCCGCCAGGATCTGGTTGATCGTCAGTGAATATCCCTGCGCACGGGTCTGTTCAACATTTGCCATCACGTCTTGTACTTCGGTCACTGTATCGGGTGTGAAGGGGCGTCTGTCCGACCGCTCGACAATATCGAGGGCCTGCGCGTCGCTCAGTTTGGATAGGATCGCCCAGCCGCCTGAGCTGCAAAATGTCGGCACGCTGTGTCCCACAAGCGAGGTGTGAAATGACTGCCGTTTGGTCTGCAACCGCACCGCATAAAGCACCCGCACATCATCAAAGAGCGATAGATCGACCCGTTCACGCACCGATTTCCGCAACTCTTGCAAGACGGGTGTAGCATTCCGCACCAAGGGGTTTAGGCGCAAATAGTCAAGCGTGTGATCCAGAATGCGGATACCGGGCAAAAACCCGTGCCCCTGCGCATCGCGTTGGATGTAGCCCATGGCGCGCAGTGTGTGGACCATGCGCTGTGCCGCACTCCGGTCGATGCCCGCACGTTCCGCCAGTTCTGACAGGGTCAGCGCGCCATCGGCATGATGAAAGGCCGACAAAATCGTCATCGCCTTTTCGACCGATTGGACGAACAACGCTCCAGCGCGCTCTTCCGGCTCAACATATCGCAAGCCAGATTCCGTGTGTGTTCTGTTTCTCGGCATGTTGGTCCTTTTCAGGCAAGGCTGTTGACTTGGCGCTACGTAAGCCCCTACGATTTTTATACGATATTGATATATTGCAATGCAATACATCTGTGATGTGTGTTTCGGTGGCTCAAAACCGGGGAAAAGCAGGGGTAAGAAGATGTCGAAGCGCGTAGCGCTAGCTGGATTTCTGCATGAAACAAACACATTTGCGCCTACAAAAGCGCTTATGGCTGACTTTGTGCAGGGTGGTGGTTACATGCCTCTGGCACGTGGCCAGGCGCTTGTTGATCAAAGCAAAGGCATCAATCTTGGCATCGGCGGTGCGGTCAACTTCGCAGAATCAGCAGGCTGGGACATCGTGCCGATCCTCTGGGCAGGGGCGATTCCCTCTGCGCATGTTTCCTGGGATGCCTACGAAAGCATCACAAGCGATATTATTTCGGGCATCGCCGCCGCCGGACCCCTGGATGGGATTTTCTTGGACCTGCACGGCGCGATGGTGGCAGAGCACGAAGACGACGGTGAGGGCCAATTGCTGATGCAGCTGCGCGCAGCCGTGGGACCAGATGTGCCGATTGCAGCAGCGCTGGATCTGCATGGCAACATCACGCAAAGCATGGTTGACGCCGCTGACGTTCTGGTTGGCTTTCGCACCTATCCACATGTGGACATGGCTGAGACAGGCAAGCGCGCAGCGCAGCAACTAGAGGTTTTGATGTCGCGCGGTGCGCCTTTTGCCAAAGCTTTCCGCCGCCTACCCTTTCTCGTGCCTATCGCGTGGCAAAGTACGCGCGCCGAACCGGGGCGCGCGATCTATGATCTGGTGGCTTCGCTTGAGAAAGACACCGTGGCAAGCACCTCTTTCTTCTTTGGCTTTCCGGCCGCAGATTTCACAGGCTGCGGTCCGACGGTCATCTGTTACGGTGCCACACAGGCCGATGCGGATGGTGCTGCGAACATCATCGAAAGCGCGGTTCTGGCGGCTGAGCCGAATTTGAAGGGACAAACCTTTGACCCGGATGCAGGCGTGATTGAAGCCATGCGCATCGCGCAGACCGCAGCGCGGCCCGTGATCCTTGCAGATACTCAAGACAACCCCGGTGCGGGGGGCGATTCAAATACGACGGGTATGTTGCGCGCGTTGGTGCGACAGAATGCCATGCGTGCCGCACTGGGCAATATGGTGGATCCGCAGGCGGCCGCGGCGGCGCATAAGGCTGGCATCGGCGCAGAAATAGTCATCGCTTTGGGCGGATTTTCCGGCGTCAAAGATGACGCGCCATTTGAGGGCTGCTTTACAGTCGAAGCCCTTTCTGACGGCAAGCTGATCGCGGGCGGTCCGTTTTACGGCGGTGCAGCGCTTGATATGGGTCCCTCCGCCTGTTTGCGTATTGGTGATGTGCGGGTCGTCGTGACAACCAACAAGGCGCAGATGGCCGACCAAGAGATGTATCGGTTCGTTGGCATTGAACCGACCGAACAGGCCATCCTTGTGAACAAGAGCTCAGTCCATTTTCGCGCTGATTTCGACCCGATCGCCGAGACGATCCTGACCTGTATCGCACCTGGCCCGATGCCGGTCAGCCCAGCCAGTCTGCCCTTTACCAATCTTGCGCATGGCATGCGGCTGGAACCGCTGGGCCGCGCCTTTGAGCCGGGAGGCGTCGCATGACATTCCAAGAAACACTTGACCAGATCAAAGAGCAGTAACCAACATACCAAGACGACAAGCCGCAAAAGGGTGATCCAGCCCGGCAAATTTTTCAACCAACGGGAGCCACAAATGAATCTCTTTACCAACCGTCAATCCAAACAGACAAGGCCGCGTGCCTTGCTGCGCAATACGCTATTCAGCGCGACACTTGCCAGTATCGCCCTGATGTCTGCACCTGTCAGCGCCGAAACGCTGCGTGCGGTAAAACACTCGGCGCTGCGGGTGTTGGACCCGATCATGACCACCGCCTACATGAGCCGGAACCACGGCTACATGATCTTTGACACTCTGTACGCCTTGGACAGTGATCTGGTGCCGCAGCCACAGATGGTTGCCAGCCATACCGTATCTGACGACGGGCTGGTTTATACTTTCACATTGCGTGACGGATTGGCCTTTCACGACGGCGCACCTGTGACCGGTGAAGATGTCGCCGCCTCTATCGCACGGTGGGGCGAGCGTGATGGCATGGGACAGGTCCTGATGTCTTTCGTGGACAGCATGAGCCAGGGTGCCACGGCCAATGAGTTCGTGATCAACCTCAAGGAACCCTACGGCCTGGTGATCGACAGCCTTGCCAAGCCGTCGTCCAACGTACCGTTCATCATGCCCAAGCGGCTGGCTGAGACACCGTCGACAGAGCCAATTCCCGAACAGATCGGGTCCGGCCCATTTGTCTGGGTCGAGGATGAGTTCCAGCCCGGTGTTCTGGCCGTCTATGCCAAGAACGAAAACTATGTCCCGCGCAGCGAACCAGCCAGCTGGGCTTCTGGCGGCAAGGTCGTGAATGTAGATCGCGTCGAATGGGTTGTGATGCCCGATGACCAGACCGCGCTGAACGCATTGCAAGCCGGTGAGATCGACTATTGGGAAAGCCCCCCATCCGATCTGCTGCCGATCCTTGACGCCAACCCCGATGTCACAGTCAAGAACCTGAACGCGCTTGGCATGCAGACCATTATGCGCCCCAACACCCTGAACGCGCCAATGGACAACGTCATGGTGCGCCGGGCCGCAATCGCCGCGGTGAAGCAGAAGGACGTACTGGACGCGCTGGTAGGCAACCCAGAACTCTACAATCTCTGTGGTGCCATGTTTGTCTGCGGCACGCCGCTGGCAAGTGACGTGGGTTCCGAAACGCTGGTGCAGGGCAATGGCATGGATGCTGCCAAGCAGATGCTGGCCGACGCGGGCTATGATGGCACGCCTATCGTCATCATGCACCCGACTGACGTGGGCACCCTGCGCACGCAGCCGGTCGTTGTCGCGCAAGCCATGCGGGATGCGGGCTTTGTCGTCGATCTGCAAGCGATGGATTGGCAGACACTTGTGGGCAAACGCGCGAGCCAAGCGTCCATCGCGGACGGCGGCTGGCACATGTTCATGACCAACTGGGTGGGTGCTGACGTGTTCAACCCGCTGGTCAACAACATGGTGAACGGCAAAGGCCCCAATGGCGGCTGGTTTGGCTGGCCTGATGTTCCCAAGCTGGAAGAGCTTCGTATCTCATATGCGACAGCGCCAACCTTGGACGAACAGAAAAGCCTGGCTGCGGAAATCCAGAAGATCGCCTATGAGGAAGGCGTCTATGCACCAATCGGCCAGTACTTTGTGCCGACCGCATGGTCCAACAGCATCGAAGGTGTGTTGGACGGACCTGTGCCGTTCTTCTGGAACATCACCAAGTAAGATCTGACGTTGTGGTCCCGCGCTTTACCGCGCGGGGCCACAGTCCTTAACCGTCCCATTTTTGCAGCCTCAGCGCTGCCTGAATTTCTGAGAGGTCCGACCGATGGTTGGCTATATCGTGCAGCGTATTCTTGCCGCGATCCCAGTGATGGGATTTGTCGCCCTGTTTGTTTTTCTTTTGCTGCGGCTGACGCCTGGTGACCCTGCCGCGATCCTTGCAGGCGATACCGCGACACCCGAACAGCTTGAGCGTATCCGCGAGTCGCTTGGCCTGAATGAGCCACTGTTCACGCAGTTCTTCAGTTGGATTGGTCAATTGCTGCAAGGCGACTTTGGCACCTCCATCCTGTCAGGAAAGCCCGTGATCGAACTGATCGCGGATCGGATGGAGCCCACGATCAGCCTGGCCTTGTCCACCATTATTCTGTCGGTGATCATTGCCGTTCCCCTCGGTGTCATCGCTGCCTGGAAGCAAGGTACGCTGATCGACCGCTTTGTCATGCTGATCTCTGTACTTGGCTTTTCGGTGCCAGTGTTTGTGATCGGCTATCTGATGATCTCGCTGTTTTCGATGGAACTGAAATGGTTCCCCGTGCAAGGCTTCAAACCCATAGGCGACGGTGTGGGAGCTTTCTTCCATCGCATCGCCCTGCCGACCTTCACGCTTACCCTTTTGTACATCGCGCTGATTGCCCGGATCACCCGAACGTCGATGCTGGAAATTCTGGGCGACGATTATATCAGAACCGCGCGCGCCAAAGGCCTTCCTGAAAGCCGCGTTCTGATGCGCCACGCGCTGCGCAATTGTTCCGTGCCGATCATCACCGTAATCGGGATCGGCTTTGCCCTGATCATCTCTGGCGTCGTCGTGACTGAGAGTGTGTTCAATCTTCCCGGTCTCGGGCGGCTGACAGTCGATGCTGTCTTGTCGCGCGACTATCCCGTTATTCAGGCCGTGATCCTGCTCGCCTCTTTGATCTACGTGGTGATCAATCTGCTGATCGACATCGCCTATGTTCTACTTGACCCAAGGATTCGTTACGCATGACCGACCAAATGGCCTCCGTCGCCCCTCCTGATCGGATCTCGCCCCTCACGCGCGCACAGCAAATCATTTTCTCCAGTCCGCTGGTGATGATTGCCTCGGTTATTCTGGCAATTATCGTGCTGTCCGCCATCTTTGCCCCCTGGGTTGTGCCCCATGACCCCGTGCGCCTGACCCCTTCGGTGCGTCTCAAGCCGCCCAGCGATACCTACTGGCTTGGCACTGATGCCTTTGGTCGTGATCTGTTTTCGCGCATTATCACGGGGGGCCGCATTTCGTTGGTTGTGGGTGTTGCGGCGGCTGTCTTCGCCGTAGCATTCGGGCTGCTTTTTGGTCTGCTGGCAGGCTATATCCGCTGGATCGACGCTGTGCTGATGCGCATGGTGGACGGCCTGATGGCAATTCCCAGCATTTTGCTGGCCATCGCGATCGTCTCGCTTTGGGGGGCAAGCCTTTGGACGGTGTTGGTCGCAATCACCATTCCCGAAGTCCCGCGTGTTGTCCGGCTTGTGCGCTCAATCGTGTTGTCCGCCCGCGAGGAACCCTATGTTGAGGCGGCGATTGCTGCGGGGTCGTCCACGGCGCTGATCATGCGCCGACATCTGGTGCCCAACACCATCGCGCCGCTGATCATCCAAGGTACCTATATTTGTGCCAGCGCCATCCTGACCGAAGCGATCCTTTCGTTTCTGGGCGCGGGCATCAACCCAGAGACGCCCAGCTGGGGCAACATCATGGCCGAGGGGCGTATCTATTTCCAGATCAACCCCGGCATCGTCCTGTGGCCGGGCCTCGTGGTGTCGGTTGCCATCCTGTCTATCAATTTGCTCGGGGATGCGGTTCGTGACGCCCTTGACCCCCGTATGGCCAAGCGGGGGATCGAAAGATGAGCCTTCTGGAAATTTCGAACCTGCGCATCGCGCTGAACGGTGAAGACGACAAACAGGTGGTCAAGGGTCTGAACCTGAGCATTGAACCAGGTCAGACCATGTGTCTGGTGGGTGAATCCGGATCTGGAAAATCGCTTAGCGCATTGGCGACAATGGGGCTGCTGCCCAGCGTGCTGTCCCCGATTGCGGGATCGATCACGCTGAAAGGCGAAAGCCTGCTGGACGCCACTCCTGCACGGATGCGCGAACTGCGCGCGACCTCCCTTTCGATGATCTTTCAGGAGCCGATGACGGCGCTGAACCCGGTGGCCCGTGTCGGTCAGCAAATCGAAGAGGTGCTGGAATTTCACTCCGACCTTGGGCAATCCGCCCGGCGCAAGCGCGTGATGGAGATGATGGAGGCCGTACATCTGCCCGATGTCAACAAGATGTACGCCAGCTTTCCGCACCAGCTTTCGGGGGGTCAGCGTCAGCGTATCATGATCGCGATGGCGCTGGTGATGCGGCCACAACTGCTGATCGCGGATGAGCCGACAACCGCTCTTGATGTTACGACGCAGGCACAAATCCTCAGCTTGATCCGCGAGCTGCGCGAAGAACAGGGTGCAGCGGTGCTGTTCATCACCCATGACATGGGCGTGGTGTCAGAGATTGCCGATGACGTCACGGTGTTGAAACTGGGCGAAGTGATGGAGACGCAGAAAGTAGACAATTTGCTGCGCCATCCGCAGACCGATTATACTCGCGATCTGCTTCGGTCTGTTCCCAGCCAGGTGCCACGCGCCGCCCGCGAAGAGCAGTCTGACAAACTGGTGCTGGAAACCACTGATCTGTGCAAGACCTACGGCGGCAGCGGCTTTTTCAGCAAGACCCGAGAAGTTAAGGCCGTGCAAAACGTCAGCTTCAGTCTGACCAAAGGCCGCACCTTGGGGATTGTCGGTGAGAGCGGTTCAGGTAAATCAACTGTCGCGCGCTGTATCATGCGTTTGATCGACCCGACGTCGGGCAGCATTATGGTCGCCGGCAAGGACATCGCGACGATGTCCCAAAAAGAGCTAAAGCCAGAGCGCAAGAATTTCCAGATTATATTTCAGGATCCCATGCGCTCGCTGAACCCTCGTATCGAAGTGGGGCAATCCATCATTGAGGGGCCGCTTAACTTTGGCGTCCCGCGAAACGAAGCGATGGAGCGTGCGCGGGAACTGCTGGAACTGGTTGGCCTGCCCGCCAGTGCCGTGGACAGGTTTCCGCATCAATTCTCAGGCGGGCAACGCCAGCGGATTGCCATCGCGCGCGCGCTTGCGATGGACCCCGATGTGCTGGTCGCGGACGAAGCTGTGTCGGCGCTGGATGTTTCTGTGCAGGCCCAGGTGCTGGACCTGCTGGCCGAATTGCAGGAACGACTGGGCCTTGGCATCTTGTTTATCACCCATGATCTTGGCGTGGCTGCACAGATTTGTGACGATGTGATCGTCATGCAGCACGGCAGGATCGTTGAATACGGACCGGCCGCTCAGGTCTTGGGCGCGCCCAAGCAAGACTACACCAAAGCGCTGATTTCCGCTGCCCCAGGTCGCCATTGGGATTTCGCCAATTTTCGCCCCTTTGCCGAGGGCGCTGCCTAACAAACGAAAGAAAATATCATGCCATCATTGCCCATCATCACCAACAGTGCGGATGAACTGACCGCTATCTTCAAAGATCTGCACGCCCATCCCGAAATTGGGTTTCAGGAAACCCGGACCGCTGGGATAGTCGCGCAAAAACTCAAGGATTATGGTGTGGACGAGGTCCATACCGGTATTGCAGGCACAGGCGTCGTGGGTCTGATCAAGGGCAACCGTGAGGGGCCGCGCCGGATCGGGCTGCGCGCCGACATGGATGCGCTTCCGATCACCGAGGAAACCAACCTTGCCTATGCGTCGACCAATCCTGGCGTGATGCACGCCTGTGGTCACGACGGCCACACCACGATGCTATTGGGTGCCGCCAAACATCTGGCCCAGACCCGTGATTTTGCAGGCACCGTCGTGCTGATCTTTCAACCTGCCGAAGAAGGTCTGGGGGGCGCGCGCGGTATGCTAAAGGACGGTCTGTTTGACCGCTTTCCCTGTGATGAGATCTACGGCATGCACAATGCGCCAAACGGACAGCAGGGCAGTGTCGGCATTTGCAAAGGGAATGCGATGGCCGGCGCGTCGTTCTTTGACATCACCGTGCAGGGCAAAGGCAGCCATGCCGCCATGCCGCAACAATCGCGTGACCCGCTGGTCATCGCCTCTGCGCTTGTGGGCAGCCTGCAAACCATTCTGTCGCGCAATGTTGCCCCCCTCGACACTTGTGTGTTGTCCGTGACGCAATTGCACTCTGGCTCGGCTTATAACATCGTGCCGGACACTGCGACGCTTGCGGGCACAATCCGCTACTTCAAGGATGAGGTGTGCGAGTTGGCCGAGAGCCGTATGCGCGAGCTGTGTGCGGGGTTTGCCACCGCTTACGGCGTGGATATCCACATCGACCTGCGCAACATCTTTGATGTCTTGATAAACGATGCCGACCTCTCGGATGCATATATGGAAGCCGCAGCAGATATTGTGGGCAAAGAAAACATATCAAGCATGGACGAACCTGCGACAGGTTCCGAAGATTTCGCCGACATGCTCAAGGTTATCCCTGGTGCCTATTGTCGCGTTGGTCACTCGGGCACGACGGGCTTGCACAATCCCAGCTTTTTCCTTGATCCCGATATCCTGCCTGTTGGGGCGTCAATCATGGCACGCGTGGCTGAACGCCGCCTGAACACCTGAGGAGAGCCGTCATGAACCCGCTTGAACTGCCCTTTGATACCGATGAAATGATTGCCGGGCTGCGGCCATGGATCGAATGCGAAAGTCCAACCTATGACGCCGCTGCCGTCAACCGGATGATGGATATTGCGGCCTACGACATGGCCACCCTTGGCGCGCAGATTGATCGGATACCGGGCCGCATGGGTTTTGGCGGATCGGTGCGCGCGCGCTTTCCACATCCTGATATGGGGCGCGTGCCGGGTATTTTGATTGCGGGGCACATGGACACGGTACATCCGGTCGGAACGCTAGAGGTGCTGCCATTCAGACGCGAGGGCAATATCTGCTATGGCCCAGGTCTGATGGACATGAAGGGCGGCAATTACATCTCGCTGGATGCCATCCGACAAATGATCCGCGCGGGGCTGCAAACGCCCCTGCCTGTCACCGTTCTGTTTACGCCGGATGAAGAGGTGGGCACCCCCTCAACCAGGGATCTGATTGAACAGGAGGCTGCGCGCAACAAATACGTTTTGGTGCCAGAACCGGGTCATGAGGATGGTGGCGTTACCATCGGGCGCTATGCGATTGCACGGTTTAATCTGCGCACCATTGGCCAGCCCAGCCATGCGGGGGCACGGCTGGGTGATGGTAAATCCGCAATTGCCGCCATGGCCCGCAAGATCGTTGAGATCGAAGATATGACTGGCCCCGATTGCACGTTCAGCGTGGGTGTCATTCACGCAGGGCAATGGGTGAACTGCGTTTCCTCGTTTTGTGATGCGCAGGCGCTGACCATGGCCAAGAAACAAGAAGACCTTGATGATGGTGTTGCGCGCATGATGGCGCTTCAGGGTGAAGTCAACGGTGTGAAATTCGAGGTGGAGCGCGGCGTGACGCGGCCTGTGTGGCACCCCGACCAACCGGGCACGCAGGCGATTTTCAACATCGCCAAAGACATCGCTCAGGAATTGGGTTTCGACATGAAAGGCCGCAGTCAGGGGGGCGGCTCGGATGCCAACTTTACCGGGGCAATGGGCATCGCGTCGTTGGATTCACTTGGCGTATTGGGCAATGGGCTTCATACGCTGAATGAGCATATTTTCGTCGATAGCCTTGCTCAACGGGCGAAGTTGATGGCTGGCTTGCTGATGCGGCTGACCTGATCCATTTCGCCGCTTCGAAACGATGCTTGGCAGGTGCAAGGCAATGAACTTTGTTAGACGTTGATCTTGCGATGGTATTTTGCTTGGCTGGAACACGCGTGAACATCACGCGCAGCGAAGGGCCGCAGATCAATGAGTTATGCCATCTACATCGGAAAAAACCATTCTGCGACAGGTCACGCTTGGCTTGCGGGATATGGGGATGAACCCTCCAGCCATTGGCTGCAGATTACCCCGCGCAAACAACACGCGCCTCAAGAGCAGATCACCGTCGGTGTGAGCGCCGATGCCGATTTGCCAGGGCGGCTGACACAGATCCCGCAGGCCACTGAAACGGCCCGCAACATCCGGGTCGATTATTCCTATTACAAGGGGGTGCCAGCCCCGCTGACCAATGGTGGATTGAACGAATACGGCGTTGCCGTGCGCGATGTCTGGTCCACGTCCAGACCTGAACTGATCGCGATGACACCGACAGAGCAGACGGGCCCAAACTACAGCGACCTTGCACGTGTCGTGGTGGAAAGGGCGAAAACCGCGCGCGAAGGCGTGGATCTGATTGCCAAACTCATCGCCGATCACGGAGAAAGCACATATGGGGGCAATTCGCATTTGATCGCAGATGCCCAAGAAGCCTGGGTTGTGATCCAATTTGCCGGTGGGCAGGGATTATGGGCAGCGCAAAGATTGGGTGCCGACAGCATCCGCGCATCGCGGCCCGGCTACATCGGGGAAATTCCGATCGACCAACCCGATCATCCAGATTTTCTATACTCTGCCAACCTGGTTGATTTCGCCAAAGCACAGGGTTGGTACAGTCAGGGTCCCTTTGATGTGAATGCCATTTTGGGTGACGGCAAAGGCCGATGGGACGGCATCAAATGGATCGAGTTGGAGATGACAAAACGCGCGCAAAGGCCCCAGAAAATCGGGTTCAGTGACGTTGTCTGGGCCATCCGCACACCGGTTTTGACAGGCGACACGGCTGGATATGGGCAGGTTGTGCCCTTGACCAACCCGCAGAACAACGAACTGCGGGTCTTGTGGCATGCCCCAATCGGGCCAGTTGCTGCGCCTTTTGCGCCCGTGTTCATGGGCCAGAACAAAATTCCCGAAGAATTCCAGATGCATCGCTATCTGACAACCGGCGAAGCGCACCGTTTTATGGACAATCGCCGTTCGGTTGCGGGGGATTTCGACACGCTTTCAATCGCATCTCAACGCACCGAAGCCTTCCCGAGTGCTGTGTTTGAATGCAAGCGGCTGCTGTACCTGATGCTTCAGGATCCCGACAAATATCTGGCCGATGTGACTGCCTGTTTCGAGACCCGGGAAGACGCGCTTGCCGAACAGGCACAGGTGATGCTGAAGGCAGCCGGTGCTCTGATTGCGCAGAAAGACGGGCAGGCCGCCTGCGCCTTGCTGGAGTACTTTAGCAATACTGAATTGCTGCGCGGGCTTGAATTGGTGACGGCCCTATCCGCCAGCATTGCAGCCCGCATCAGATTGTCGGGTCAAGAACCGCAAGATCCAAGCCCAAAAATGTTCAAGCAGATTTGGTAGCCGCCAAAACACCACGCCTGCTGAACCACGGCCAAGCCAATGTCTGCACTCAAATACGAGTGTCGGCGCGGCTGGGTGCCGCAGGGTTTGCTGTTGAATTCCGGGCTATTCGATAGTCTGTTCATAATCATGACGCAGGCCAATCAAACATCACATGGGCCAAGGCAGGCGGGCGCGCTATTGGCTGTGTTGCCATGGGCAGGGGTCGTCCTGCTTTTGATGCTTTTGCCACATATCTTTACCGCCAATTCGACCATCACCATCATGAACCAGATGGCAATCACCATCGTTTTTGCACTGTCTTACAATATGTTGCTGGGGCAGGCGGGCATGCTCAGCTTTGGTCACGCGATCTACATGGGCTTTGGTGCGTTCATGTGTATTCACGCGATGAACTATGTTCAAGCACAGGGCCTGCCAGTACCGCTGCCGTTACTGCCCTTGTTTGCAGGCCTGTTTTCGCTGGGCATGGCCACCTTGATCGGATCATTTTCAACGCGCAGCGGGGGCACGGTCTTTGCCATGATCTCCTTGGGTGTGGTTGAGTTGATCGCTTCGTTCTCTATCGTGATCTATTCGTTCTTCAGAGGCGGTGGAGTCAGTGGGGACCGCACTTTGGGGATGCCCTTCTTTGGCGTCGAATTCTTGCGCCAGATTGAGGTTTATTACCTGATATCCTTTTGGTTGGTTCTGTCCGTCGGGCTGATGTATCTATTCTCCCTCACGCCCATCGGACGTATGGCAAACGCGGTGCGCGACAATCCTGAGCGGGCAGAGTTTCTGGGCTATTCCGCACGCTGGGTGCGGTTCTTTTCCTTTTGCGCGGCAGGGTTTTTCGCCGGTGTAGCGGGCGCGTTATTTGCCATCAACTATGAAATCGCCACCGCAGAAAACCTGAGCGTCCATGCCTCAGGCATTGTCCTGATGATCGCCTTTTTGGGGGGCGTCGGTTATTTCGTTGGTCCGATCCTTGGGGCGATCCTGTTCACTTTGCTTCAGACCGTCCTCAGCTTGTATACGGATCTGTGGCAACTCTATGTTGGGGTGCTGTTTCTGGCGACAGTGATGTTTTTTCCATCCGGTCTGGCAGGTGTTGTGATGATGCATGTCTCCGTCATCAGGCAAGGGCATCTAGGCTTGTTGGTCGGTCCCTACCTCAAGGTCGTGGTGCCAGCCTTGATCGGCGCGCTGGGCCTTTGCGTCTTGGCGGAATTGGTGTTTCACAGCCGTCACATCGCCCAAGGTGGACAGGATATGACCCTGTTCTGGATATCGTTTCACAGCGCCAACCCTGCCCCCTGGTTGACCGCGGCTGGGGTGGCCTTTGGCGGCTTTTGGATCAGCAAGCGCAATGCGCCTGCATTGGCTGCTGCAGCATGGCAACCAGCACAGACGGCACAGTCAGAGGACGCGCGCGCGAGGAATGCAGGGCAGTCACCTGACATCTTAGGATGACCCAACCTGACCCATTCAACCACAATTCCACGCCGGACAAAGCACTTGCGGACGACCTGCGCCTTTGCCATTAGGTATTGCGTAAAATGCAAAGCCAAGGCGCTTGGCCGTGGCCCGACTGTCGAAACCCTGACGATTTGGTAGAGCCTAACGATCCCTGATCTATGACCACCAAATCCTGCCTTGCATATACCCGCGTCTCTACCCTCTAGCAGTGCGATGGCGTGTCACTTGAGGCGCAGCGCGATGCCAATGCCGCCTTTGTGCGGCACAGCTTTTTGATCGTTTCACGCCGTTCACGTTGCTCAATCTTTTTCAGCAGATGAAAAATTTCCGTGGGACAACAGCCGCGCGGTGCGATGGAATCGATATTTCTGCGGCCAGAGTTTTAGTCCGGCGTTGACAATGCACCCCGGTCACAGTCAGCCTACCGTTTGACGGCTGGTTACTTGAACGCGCAGAACCCGATACGCCTGCGAGTGACTGAGAGACGTCTGCACGGGGCACCCAAAACGCTTGATCGGTGACCTAAACGGCGATGCCATATTGTTGACGCTGGTAGCCCCCTTCACAGGGGCGTGGATCGAAACCATCGGCAAAACAGCGCAAGCACGGCTTGGCGGGCAATGATGCTTTATCAGCGCATGTCAGACTCGCTGGTGGCCACCTATCAGCCCTTCTATGGATCCACCTGAATGCGTAGATGCGGCCTAATGCATGTTCTCAGCGCCTCTCAGGGCTATGTGTGG
>Ga0213861_10001043_pt1 | contig 24776 bp, 23 predicted proteins | sample PICome_4_FD_160110 | JGI IMG/M metagenome (GOLD analysis project Ga0213861, IMG submission 160110) | Coastal seawater microbial communities near Pivers Island, North Carolina, United States - PICO131 | ecosystem: Environmental > Aquatic > Marine > Coastal | place: USA: North Carolina... | reverse complement strand
TTAATTAACCAAATCGTGCCAACCAATTTTGATTCCTATTGGGGAATTCTCCAACCATTAATGAAGGAAAAGTATCAATCGACCAGTTCCACATTCGATAAAGTCGGAACTAAAACAATCCAAGATGAATTGTTTAAACTAGTAGTGTCGAGAGACAACGTAGGCGAAGCCGTATGGTATATATACACCGGCGTTTTGGTTACTTCTCTTATTCAACTTAAAATGACCACTAGAGGGTGTGTAAATAACCCCAAAACGATGGAGAAGAATTATCAACAATTTTTAGACGACGAGCAAAAAGCACAGCAACAAAAAGACCTTGCCACAGGAACCACGTATACAGTCACCAATTAAGTTATTAAATTTAACAATCGCTAAAATTAATAATAGTTAAAAATTAATGTGTTTTGAATAGGAGACATAATACATTACTCCTAAATAACACAACAGTCCTAAAATTAACGACAATAACCAAACGGGAAAAATAGTTTTATTTTTATATCCCACTCCAAATTCTCGTATACTTCCGTCCGTGTTATAAAAACAGACTGGTTTCATTTTTTGAATAAACACAAAAATAACAACAAACATTATAATGGAGACAAACACCGAATTTTCTCTTATGTATTTTTTTGACATTTATATACATCTTTGAAGATTTAAATTTTACATTTTTCTGTAAAATACAATAATTCAACACCTTTATATCCTCCTTGTTCATAAGGTCTGTTTTCAACAGAACGGAATCTAAAAGGGAAATACCTATGTCCCAGTTGTTTCATAAAACATTTGATTTTATTTTCGCTTAATCCACTTTTTTCTGACAATTCACTCAATGATACTTTACCACCCCCATCTATAATAAAATAATCGTTCGTCCATTTACTGAATTGTCTATATTCATCGTGTAACGTATTTTCTGTTATATTATATTTATTCATATGTTCTGTGCTTTCTCTGTTTTTATTTTCGAAGTTGTAATATTCGCCGTCCATTAAATCAAATAGTTGTCTAACTTTTTCAAGAGATGATTCCGTGAAGAACTCCTTTCGGGGGTTAATTCTTTTGTTGCCAAGAATTATATGTAATTTTTTCTCTTTTACGGTGTGGTCTAAAACTAATTTAGCAAATTCATACTTATATGGTTGTGGAGGTCGGAAGGTGTCGTGGGCATTTGCTTCTTTCAAACGTCTATCAAGGTCTTTAGTAAAACCAATTTTAACAATATTTAGCATAGAACTATTTGTCATGCAATATATCCACCCTTTGGCCTTTGTTAATGTAAAACCTTTGGGCATCGTTTTGGTAATAATAGTCTTATAATTAACATTATTATAAATGCTATCATTTTTAATTATTAAATATTTTCTTATTCAAAAACGACAATTTTAACACCATTATAGATGATGGTGTTAAATAAAATATAAATTAAATAACTTATGCGTCATTATCATCGTATTCTTCCGACGCACCAGCGCCGTCCGTACGGCCGTCTAAATAGTCTTCGTCCATATAACTCATATCATTTTCCTCCCTATCTATTTCGGCATCCCTTCTGCTTGTTTCCTCGTATTCATCCAACAATATATCCATGGTATTATCGTTCGCATCAGAATTTTTTTTTCGGATGTTTTTCTCTGCCTTTAATATTTCATCTCTAAATGACTGTTCTTCGTCATAAAATCCGGCATCCAATACAGTAAGTCCCTTCATGTTTCCTTTGCTGTACATACCGAGCTTATTAATCTTGAATATGGTGTCCGCATCACGCTGTTCGTCGGTCAGTTTCTTCAGTCTATCAGTTACCATATTCTTCTCTCTCTCGCGTAATTTAAAGTTGCGGTCTTCGACGTCTTCATAAGAATTATCCGCAATCTCTTTTTGTTCTTCAAACATTTCAATAAACGAAATCAACATATGCGCTACTTTTGTTCTAAGTTCCATTTTATTTCCAGACAATAACTGGGTTCTTTGTTGCTTATTTTCAGGCAAAGATATATCCATTCGGGTGTTGGTTTCAGTCAAATATTCCGCAGCAACAATGTCTGTAACTTCGACATCTGTTGTTTTCTCGGTTACAATCATCGCATCTTTGTCTGTCAACTCTATATAATTAATAAAAATCCTTAGTAAATAATATTCAAACAATAACCGACTTGTTCTTTCATCAAACAACGGTTTTAATATTACGTCCTCGTCTACCTTAAGACTGGTGAAACTCGGAGTGAATTTTGACACCTTTACCAGGGATTTCGTCGTTTTTTGTATATAACTCAATACATTTTCCAAAGAAGAAACACCATAAAATGGTTTTAAATTATCGTAATTATCTCTAATACTTTTTGTGATTTTGAATGAGTGTTTATCCGAAAAACCATAATATTTCGGCATTTGAACGTTGTCGTAATTTACCTTGTTTAAGATAATGTTTGGGTAAATGGTGGATACATTGTAAATAAAATTTTTGTAAAAATTTACTATATTATACAATTTGTCATTTGAAATTTTAATGTTTTCATTTCTTGTAGATAAATCACACGACCACTCGGACATGGTTTCTATGTTTTTTTCCATTTTTCTAATAGAGGACGCGGTAATATTTGAACCTTTATTGATCTTAATAAACTGGGAAATTTCGGTCTTCATCTCTTCGTTTTGCTTACTTACAAAATTATTCAACCGTTTTACTTCTGTCGTATAATCTTCTGTGGCGAATTCAAATGTATCGGTGGAATTCTTAATCAGGTCTCGTAATTCCTTCTCAACGATTTCATATTCATCGTGTTCGTCGGCTAATATATCTAACAAGTGTTTAAATCTAGTTATGGAGGATATGTCTAAATCGTGCGTTTTAATGTTAACGATGTTGTGTTGCGCGATAATTTGTAGCAACCTTAAAAATTTGTCGTTTTCGTAATTTCTTCCGGTATCTTTTAATTTTTGAATAATTCGGTCGATGGAATCGGACGGATTAATAATTCCTTCTTCTGGTTTCTCGCCACAAAACGGCAACAACTCTTGTGGAACAGGCATCAACGATTTAAATTTACAAAAATGAATATAGGACATGTATATAGTTTTCTCTCCGAATTCTGGGTTTATTGATGGATATATATTTTTTGTGTTGGTCGCACTACATAACATCTCTGCGGTTGAATGACTTTTAATATCTTCTAACATATCGGACAATTGTTTAACTATTTCATTATAATCGGCAATTGACTTGTCCTTATTAATAAAATAATCAATTGTTTTTTCTTTGGTCTTGCCTTCGCAACACGCATTTTCCAGATATGGTTCGTTTCCCGAAGTATGAAGAATCAACTTATTTTGTTTAACAATCTCTTGAATTCTCTCTATGAGCGCCAATGAATGCTTTATTATTTTAGACTGAACTACCAGTATACGTTCGTGCTGTGAATTTAAACCAGACCTCAATTCATTCTTTAATGAGCGTTTGAAATCCGGTGATATATTGGTCAGCTGTTTAATAGTAAAATTTACTAGTGGAGGCAAAAATTGTTTCCACTTCGCAATGTCGTGTTCGGTCGGTATTTCACTCGCAGGACTGGTTAGTAAATACACCGTTTTTTCTTCCATTTTTCGGATTACTTCTGGCAACGAAATAAGTGCGCCATCAATTATCGTTTTAATTTTTCCAATAATGACTTCCTTTTTTTTACCTTTTAATACGTTCCACGGCTGGGTAGAACTTCTTAGGTCGTATACGACACACCCCAAATAAGTCAAACTGCTTAAATCGCCGGTTCCTTCCATCGGGTATCCTTCAAAAGAACGCACACATCCCGGATACGTTTTTCTGGTTTTTACGGAGGGCACCGATGTTTGAACCGCAATTAAAAACATTCCAAATGTATAGTACAATATAGTGTTGTTGTATAAATCTTTGTATGACATTATTTTTTTACCTCTTTCTGACATTTCTCTCATTTTCACCTTATAGTCGTCTTCTGTTTCCATTTCTTTCATCGCAGACAACACGCAATTGATGACAAACTCCTTTTGATTTTCTATATTTATTCCCATCTCAAACGACAACGAATTTACAATCATATTTATGGTAATGGTTTCTGGAGTATCATATTTAATTTGTTTTCCAACCAACGACGACATTAATTTATTCCCGGCATCTTCTTCCATGGCAGATCTAGTAGAAACACGGAAACCGTCTTCGTATCCTTCTTCCACGTCAAAGTCAATCGGACAAATACTCCATCCGGTATGTTTGTCCACCCACCAATCACCATCGTCGCTTTTCTCACCAATATTTTTTTTTACACTTTCAAGAACCTCTATATAATTTTGATATTTGGATGACACTTCTATTTCATCGGTTTTTGCGTAGTCCGGCAAAAAACTAATGAACGAAAACGCCAAATCTTTTTTAAACGCAGGAATTAACTGAGCTCCCGATTTCACGCAATATAACCATTTAGGGTCCTCCGTTAATCCATTTACCCCGGGTGCTTCCATACTAGGTCTCGTAAATTTATTCACAAACCGAATAATGTTTTGTTGTTTCGTTAAATAATCATTTTCCTGCAACATTGTGTCTAATAAATCTTGGTGAGGAGAGATTTCCATCGGAGTTCTCTCACCAACATTTAAACCCATCTTATATCTGGCGTTGTTGTATTTGAGTAGTTCGGTGGATTCTAATTTTAATAACGCAGCAAAAACGTCCAAATGATAATTATATTCTTCAGTAATGGAGGTCTTTAATTGTTCGCTTGTTAATTTATATTTTTCGTCAAATTCTCCAATCATGTCAGACAACAGTTTTATTTGAATGCCGGTCTCGTCTTCTTTCATGCTTTCACATTTGTCGCCAGTTTTACTCGTAACATTTATACATTGTTGCTGAATATCGCATAACACAGATGGATCGTCGGTATAAATTTTTTCCTTGTTCATTTCGCCATCAAGCACCCATTTATTGCCTTCACGAACATAATATTCCACCTCGTCCGCAGTATTTTCGTTATATCCTTTGTATAAAATAGCATATTGACCGTCTATTACGGTTTTGTAACCATCTGTTAAAGTGTTTGCGAGGTATTTCGCGTCCTTTTCAGACATTTTCTTATTTCTTATTAGGTCTTCGCTAATATGAGACAATAATTCGTCTGGAGACATTGTAAAAACCGCTTTTTCATATCCCTTGGGGTCTTCCAATATTCCATAATTCGTTTTGTCGTATTTTTTATCAAAATATACGGTTGTATCGTCGTCGCCTTTTAATTCTTCGACCGTTTTATAATATTTAGCAACGATAAACGGTTTACATCCGTCGCCATCTTGTTGAGACAAATCGGCGGTTTTTTTCATTTTTTCTTGGTTGAAAATATCTGAATATTCCGCAGGGAACAATAGGGGGAAATTTTGAACCGCCAACGTAGTAGCGTATAATTGGTTTCTGTCGCACATCGTAATTTTTCGCAACATTTCGCTATTTGTTTTTTGAATTGACATTTGGATGTCGTATGAGTCAAATAATATTTTTTCGCGGTATTCACTATTTATTATACTCCATATGCTATCTTCATTAAGAATAACGCTCGCACCCAAATTTTTACCTAATGTTTTAAAAAATCTAGACCGCTCAATAAATTTTTTATTTTGCTCTGATATTTTTTCGTTGATGAAAGTGGTGATATCTTTGTACTGCATAAATGTTAGGTCGTCTGGATATATCAAAAACGGTTCTAAATAAGACACCACATCTACAATAGATAACTTTCCGGTGATGTATTTTTTCATTAAATTGAATATTATTTTGGTTTTGGGGATAAAATTTTTAACAAAGGTCTCGTATATTTCTATTTGCGTCATATTTTTTACTTCGTCCGTATCGTTCAACACATAATTTTTAATATTTGTCGCAAAATTATCTTCATTAAAACTCATTTTGTCCTCATTTAAATCCACAAACAACGAATTTACATTCGTGTTCTTCTTAAACAATTGCCAATAATTTAAAAATGACAAATTGAGACTCGCCTTATCTAAAATATTCGATGTTGGAAGGTTCACCCTTGAAAACCGAATGACTGGTTCAGGCAACGTTATAAAAGAATTGATAGACATTATATCGTTGCTCCCAATATTAGTTCTTACGGTGACCTGCTTTGAACCCGTTGATTCAATCGTGTCTAACTTGGTTAACGCAGTATTGTATTTTTGCATTACAAACCGTCTATTTCTCACTGAATTGCCGGTAAAAATAGAGGAGTACATGTCTTCTAAATTATTCACGATGGTGTTTATATTGTCGAATACTTCTTTATCCGCGATTACATCCGCAGGTTTTTCGTCGTCGACGTTGTCGAATGGCGTAAAATATGGGTTTAAACTAGAATATAAAGCAGCGTATTTATTTTCACCGTCTGGCAAGTCATCGGACTTGTAATTTTCTATTATTTCATTAATTTTTGCGGAGTCTGCGTCAACTTCTATATTAATTACGTCGCTATACGATTCCACATCTATTTCAGTTCCGTATATCTTTTTTACATTTTTTACAACTGGCAAAATCCAATACAGATTTTTTTTAAAGTCTTTAAAATAAGCGAGCAACGGTTTATAGTTAGATTCCTTTACTAATTTTCCTTCTACATTTTCAAACTCATCAAAACGAGAGAATTTCTCTCTCAATTGTTTAAATCTATCAATCATTATGTGAATGTCATTTAAAACTCTTGGGGTTCTTTTGTGGTTGGGAACGGTAGACAACATATCGTCTAACAAATCGGTCACCTGTGTTTCTAAACTAAAACGGTGTCCTTTTAAGGAAACGTCGTTCATTTGAACAACCGGACCAAACACCTCTTTGCCAAATGTTACTTGGTCCGCACGAACAATAAATTCACGTATTTTGTTTTTTATATCTTTAATTGGAACAGATATTTGGATTGTTTTTGGGTCCACAAACACGTTTTCCTTTGACAACTCTTCGGGTTCTTTCACGTCGCCTTGGTCTTCGTCATTGTCATTGTCGTCGTCAGAATCGTCGTCGTAGTAGTCTTCGTCGTCTTTTAGTCCAGACTTCTCTTGAGTTTCTCGTTGTTGGGTCAAAGGGTCTGACGGTTTATCGCGTATTTCAAACAACTTAATCGGCAATTCTTCCGGAATTCCCTTGTAGTCAAAATTTATGTATATGGTGTCTCCGTCCGTTGTTTTCACCTCAATCATATCATTTTCTACATTTGTTATTTCGCCTGTTATTATAACTGGGAAATCTCCTTCAAAATATATGTTTACCCATTTGCCCGAGGTTAGTCCATTTTGCAACGCATAACTTGGGGTGTCGCTTCTACTTAAAATCGCTATTTGGGTTATGTTTCCGTCCCCCAACAACCCGTCTTCCGATATAGGCAACCGAATTCTATCAAATGTATCGGTGTTTATTAAATATATTTTTAATTGATCTATATACTCAATAATAAATGTATTGTCGTTTGTAACATCATTCAACGGACTGGTAATCTTTAACACGTCTCCTAATTGTAGTTCTATAGAATTTGTCGTTGGATTGGTGGTTTTATTTAAAACGGACATATGTTCTATATTTATACTAGAAATTTTTATGCTTAAATGAATTTTTATACAATAAATATTCACCACTTAAATAAGAATAATAATTATAATAATTATAATATTTGTAAGATACATCTTTCCATGAATCTTACAAATTTCATTTGTTTATGTATAATATATGCTTGACATATTTCCCCACAATTGTATCTAAAGTATAGATGTGTTTATTTGAATGTTTGATATCTTTTTTCTCGTTTATTTTTTGAATTACATCTCCAAGAGACATATCAAAATTTACTATTTTTCCGTATAATATTACGTTATTATACATTAAATTTTCATAGAAAAAAAATAACATATTATAAATTATAATTTTGCGATATTTTTTATTTTACACACGATTCTAAATATTTTATTAATTTTTAAATTATTTATTTAACCAACTTGGTAAGCTCCTTTTGAATTTTTTTATAAATTTGAATGGACTCACGAACACATTCTTTAAGATGACCTTTTACAGTAGATTTATCAGACATTTCTTTATACGCCACACGAATCACGCTATGCTCGTCGTGAGGATGAAATTTTTTAAACCCACAATACGTTAGCACATTGGTTTCGTAAAACTTGGAATACATCATAAATTCCAACACCTTACCTATCGTGTAATCTTCGTTATGTAGAATAATGTCGTGACAATTGGACATCGTTACATCAGACACCTTTATCTCTAATTCGTCACGTTCAATTAATGCGTCAACTTCGGAAAATCTCTCAATCAACACGGAACACGCGGTGTCCACTATTTCATTGTTTGAATAAAACCCAAGCGATTCAATAATGAAATCAAAACTGTCCTTTTTGAAAATGCGTTTGGCATCTAACAACTTCCAGTTTGCCGTTTCAAATTTAATATCCTCTTGTGTTTTTCCTTCGTCTTTCCACGTTTGCATTTTTTTAACCAATTCAACGTCTTGTGCGTCGCCATCTTCGGTAAACCCATAAGAACAAGTTGAAACCACATTAAACATTCCATCGTCTTTGGCGGTGGCAATGTCAAATTGACACGTAAGATGTATGCTTTCACCAGACAACTCATCTGACATTTTGGGTCTAAGTCTTACAAAATCAATATAACTTCCGGTCATTGAATTTGGTGGGAAAATATCTTTGATTTTATCTTTATCTAGCGGTTTTCCGGTGCTTAAATCGGTAATGACAAAATCTTCGGTAGTTACAAACATAATGGTATCGGTGTTATTTTCTACATTTACTTCCATGATGTAACTTTTAGTAGGAAAACTGTATACGTCGTTTATGTGTATCGGGATACAACTTAGGCGCTGTTTGATAATTTCATTATTGAATCTAGTTGTATTTTTAATGACGGTGCATTTATTTAGTTCATGTGGAGAAGTTCTAAAAACAACCGCAGGAATATCCGACAACACCGTTCGTCTTATCGCATTAGCCAGACTTACATTCACACCACTAAGGGTGAAACCGAACAAATGCTTCTGGGTAGTAAAAGGTTCAACTTGGGGATTCATTGTATTTATTATTAATTTATATTTAAATATATAATTATTTCAATTTTATTTTTAATTAATTCAAATCAAAACAATTAGTTAAATATTTGATTGAATTAACTAATTCTATTTTAAGATGAGTAGCATTTTATATTATAGCAAATATTGCGAGGTTTCTAATAAATATTTAAAAATGTTGTCCAAAACAGATTCAACCAAAGACATTCATTTTTTGTGCATCGACAAAAGAATTAAGGAAAACAATAAAACCTTTATTGTTTTAGAAAATGGACAAAAGATGATTCTGCCAGATAATGTTACACGAGTTCCCGCATTATTGTTGATTAATGCTGGGTACAAAGTATTATATGGGGAACAGATTTTAGAATATTTAAAACCAAAGCAACAAATGGAAGTAAGAAAGGCGACGCAAAATAATATGGAACCGTCTGCCTTTTCATTTGGTGGAGGGTTCAACGACGTGGTTTCCGACCAATATAGTTTTTTAGACCAAGGACCAGAGGATTTAGAAGCAAAGGGGAATGGCGGCATGCGACAAATGCATAATTATATGGACCTAAATACCGCATTTAGTACGGAACTTACTAAACACGAAGGTGCCGACGAGTCCAACACCACTATTCGCGGTTCGGTTAAAACAGACGAGCATAATTCTAACCAGATGATGGACGAAAAAATGAAAAAAATGCAAGAAGAGAGAGACAACGATATGAAAATGCTTAATGGAAATAGACCACCCATCGGGTTTTAGACCATTTTATATTTTAACGGACGTTTTTTTTGTTTTTCCGTGTCCGTATTTATATTTTTTCCTTGATTTATTCGCTAAAATAAATGCCTTTTTTTTATGATTGCATCCATTTTTAATTATATCGTAATCAACTGCTGCGGATTTTCCTGAGGTTATTGAGCTTGCCAATCTTGCCAACCCCCAAGATTGTGCGGTTTGGTTTGGTCTTGAACCAGAAGAAAAGTACGCACCTTCTCCCTTTTTAACAATTTTCTTTAACGCAGATAATTTACAACCTGTTTTCATCGCCAATTCTTTCGTTGGTTTTACATTTTGTATATTGTATATTTTTCGAGCATTTATTATATGATTTGACTTTTTATTTTTATAAGAGGAGAGATGTTTGCGTGTATAATATTTATTTTTCTTGTATAATTTTTTCGATTTCATTATCATTTTAATTTGTTTCTTTTTATCTTTTTTCGTTAAACCACTTGGTAAGTATCTTACCGGAAACTTGTTTAATTTCATTATAGTTTATAACTATATTAAAATGGAATTAAATATGAATTATTATATTATGAAACTCATAATATAAAAATTAATTAATAGTTTAAATCAATTTAAAAACAATAATAACAGTAATATAACATGTCTAATATAATTGGAGCGTTTAACAATCATTTTATGGATTTTGTCAACGACATGCAATCAGTATTTCCAGAAGACGTTGATATTTTAACTGCAAAAAATGCTTTATTGGCAGTTAAAAAGGCAAACCCAAAAATGATTGTTAAAATTTGGAACACGTTTGTCGTCGGAAAATATAAACCTGAAATTGAAGCAGGAGATATTTCGTTTTTTATTAACAAAGATTATTCCGAAGACATTTTAACTGCACAAAATTCAGACAAAATTATGGAATCTATCAACCGTTTAAGAAAACCAATCGCAAACATGAGTGCGGAGAACCAGGCAAAAACCATCAAATATATTCAAAATCTAACTAAATTGGCGGAATTGTGCTAAAAAAAATTTACTATATAGTTTTATAAAATTTAATTAAATTATATATTTTTTCATAATCGTCATAAACGTTGTTGTGATTGTTGTACATATTTTCATCGTTCTCATGAATATTATTATAATCATCACACACATTATTAGAGAGTTCGGATTCAACATAACCATTCTTTTTATAAAATTTCATCACATTATCGTTTCCCATTTGTTGCCAAGCAACTAAATTTATCCTATTTACATTATAATCAAGTTTAATAGACGTTTCTATTCCTTGTAAAAAGGTAGAACCGTGACCCATTTTATGATATTTATTATTAATATTAAAATTATTGATGGTTGCAGACACAACTTCGTTGCTATTCATTATATCCACCATAACTCTGCTTGTTCCGATAATAAGATTATTATTAAATAATGAAAAGTTTAATAATTTGTATTTAGATGTGTTACTTATTATATTTGTAATAATCATAATATAATATATTAGTTTAAATTTATTTTATTTTAGACTAATAATTTTCAATGTGAACTAAATTTTAGAATAATGTTAATAAATATATATTAACATTAGTTTAATTTAAATGTATCTTATTAAGATTAATTATTATGCCAGAATCTGCCGTTTCTATTCCAGAAGAATTTTTAAAGGTTATTAAGGATTTTGTAAAAGATATGAAAACTACCTTCCCTGAATACGAGACCGTTATAAACTCTTGGTGGAAAACTCCAGAAGATTTTATTTCTATTGAAGATGAAGAAGAGAGAAAAAAGGCGATTGAAAAGGCCGAACAAAATTCTACGACCGTTTTGTTTAATTACTGTAAAAAAAAGTTCCCTCCAAGATTTTTTGATATTTTATACCAAAATGCGGATATTTTTAAAGAAGACTCTGTAATTGACACCGAGTTTCTCCCAAAGGTTCACTTTAAAAATTTATGGCACAGCGACATTTCGGATAAAACCAAAGAAACCATTTGGAAGTATTTACAATTAATGTCGTTTTCTATTGTGGGAACCCTTGACAACAAAGACGCATTTGGAGACACCTCTAAAATGTTCGAGGCAATTAACGAAGACGAGTTTAAGACCAAACTTCAAGATACTTTGTCGCAAATGCAAGGATTGTTTGATTTAAGCGGAAATGGTGGCGATGCTGATGATACTGCGTCTGGAATTAATGCTGGAGATATTCCAAACGCAGAAGAACTACACGACCATATTACCGGTATGTTGGACGGCAAATTGGGACAACTCGCTCGTGAAATTGCGGAAGAAACTGCATCCAATTTGAATATGGACATGGAGGGTGCTACCAACATGAACGATGTTTTCCAAAATTTGGTTAAAAATCCGGCAAAATTAATGGGATTGGTTAAAAATGTCGGCTCTAAATTGGACACAAAAATTAAATCTGGAGACATTAAAGAAAGTGAAATTATGGAAGAAGCGTCTGAAATGATGGCTAAAATGAAGAACATGCCCGGAATGGGAAACATTCAGTCAATGCTAAGCAAGATGGGTCTCGGGGATTTGGGTGGATTGGCTGGTGCAGGCGGAGGTAAAGTAAATACTGCCGCAACTGAAGCAAAATTAAATCAACAAATGAAATTAGCCAAGACCAAGGAGAGAATAAGGGCAAAGGCCGAGTCCAACGCACAAGCCAAATTAGCACAACAATTGTTGGCACAACAAAATGCGGTTCAACAACCGGTGTATACAGACGAAGAACTAATTAAAATGTTTCAAACCGCTGATAAACCCGAACGAACGTTGAGGGGAGCTGGACCGTCAAATAATAAAAAGAAGAAAAAGAAATAATTTGGAAGGATTTTCTTTAAGTTGTTTTGAAATATTATTTATTTCAATACTATTTATATTTTTGTAGTTTTCGTAGTTTTCGTAGTTTTCATACTTTTATTTTTTCGGGAAAGTTTTTTGTAAATTTGAAAAATGGACAATTATAAATGTCCAAAATCGATATGGCCAAAAAACTTTCCCAAAAAAATTAACGTTGTGACCATAAAATATTTTTACGCTCTCCCCGTTTTTTTATTTTTATTTTTTTGTTACCATAAAAAAAATATTAAATTTTATAAAAACTTTTTCGCAACTTTTAATGTCAACAATATATAGAACCAAATGTTGACAAAAAGTTGCGAAAAAGTTGCGAAAGTATTATACTGTTCAAGTTGTGACTATAAAACGTCACGTAAAAGTAGTTATGATAAACATATTCTCACTTCTAAACATAAAATGTTGACAGATGTTGACAAAAAGTTGTCAGATATTGTAACTACACCAAAATCAAATATTTGCGAATGTGGTAAATTATTTAAATTTCGCCAAAGCTTACATGTTCATAAAAAAAAATGCCATAACAATGTCGCCTATGTGACTGAAGAATATGATACAAATAAAGTAGGAGAGACAACCGACAACGACCTCATAATGCTATTAATAAAACAAAATTCAGAAATAATAAAGGAAACGACCGATTTTAAAAATATTATGATGAAGGTTATTGAAAATGGAACAACCAATAACATCAATAACAGCAATAACATCAATAACATCAATAACATCAATAACATCAATAACAGCAATAATACAACAAATTCGCATAACAAGACGTTCAATCTTAATTTTTTCTTAAATGAAACATGCAAAGATGCTATGAACATTACTGATTTTGTTGAATCGATTAAGTTTCAATTATCCGACCTAGAGAGTGTTGGAGAACTTGGTTATATTGAAGGCATATCTAATATAATCGTAAAGAATCTCAAAGACCTTGATGTTACTCAAAGACCAGTTCATTGTACGGACAAGAAGAGAGAAACAATGTATATTAAAGATGAACATAAATGGGAAAGGGATGAAGAACAGAAGAAAATGCGCAAGATGATTAGAAAAGTCACTGTTAAAAACGCCAGAATGTTACCCAAATTCAAAGAAGTTCATCCAGACTGTATAATAAGTACTTCTCACGTTTCTGACCAATACAATAACATTATTATGGAAGCAATGGGTGGAAGGGGAGATAATGATTTTGAAAAGGAAGAGAAAATAATCAAAAGGGTCTCCAATGAAGTAATAATTGGAAAGGATTTTCTTTAACTTGTTTTGAAATACTATTTATTTCAATACTTAAACAACCAATGATTTTCATACTTTTCGTACTCTCACTTTTTTCGGGAAAGTTTTTTGTAAATTTGAAAAATGGACATTTATAAATGTCCAAAATCGATATGGCCAAAAAACTTTCCCGAAAAAAATAACGTTGTGACCATAAAAAATTTTTACGCTCTCCTCGTTTTTTTATTTTATTTTTTTTGTTACCATAAAAAAATATTTATTTCGGAAAAATATTTAGAATTATTACCTGGTTCTATATTATATGGAAACATTTGGAACTAATATTAAGCAAAAAACAAGCAACAAATATTGGTGTGAAATATGTAACTATATAACAAACCGTAAAAATAATCTAGTTACTCATATGACGACTGCTAAACATTTGAAGGAACTAAATGGAACTAATTTTAAGCAAAAAATAAGCAATAATTATTGTTGTGAAAAATGTAACTACATAACACACGATACTAATAATACAGATATTCATATGATGACAGCACAAAAACAGACGGAACTAAATGGAATTGAAATTAAGCACAAATTAAGCAATCAATATTGTTGTGAAATTTGTAACAGATTATATGCTACTGCGGCAGGATTATGGAAACACAAACAAAAATGCAAAATAGCATACAATATTGAAGTCAAAGAACACGAAGGTAAAGCAGACGAACCAACCGACAAGGACCTCATTATGATGGTTATCAAACAAAATACAGAATTAATAAAAGAAAATAGCGACTTAAAAACTATGATGGTGGAACAGTCACATAAAATGATGGAACAATCAAATAAAATGATGGAAGTCGTTAAAAATGGAACAATACAAAATAGTAACAATAATACAATCAATTCGCATAACAAGTCATTCAATCTTCATTTTTTCTTGAATGAAACATGCAAAGACGCAATGAATATTACTGATTTTGTTGAAAAGATTAAGTTACGTTTGTCCGACCTAGAGAGAGTTGGAGAACTTGGTTATATAGAAGGTATTTCTAATATAATTGTGAAGAACCTCAAGGATCTTGATGTTACACAAAGACCTGTTCATTGTACTGACAAGAAGAGAGAAACAATATATATTAAAGATGAAGATAAATGGGAAAGGGACGAAGAACAGAATAAAATGCACAAGATGATTCGAAAAATAACAGTTAAAAACGCTAGAATGTTACCAAAATTCAAAGAAGTTCACCCAGACTGTATCAAAAGCACTTCTAGTTTTTCTGACCAGTACAATAAAATTACTATGGAAGCAATGGGTGGAATGGGTGAGAATGATTTTGAAAAGGAAGAGAGAATAATCAAAAAGGTCTCCAAAGAAGTAATGGTTGAAAAGGATTTAATTTAAGTTTTTGAAATATAATTTATTTCAAAATTATATATTTAAGGGTTATTGTATAATTACTAATTAAAATCTTACACTATTTCACAAAAACATTTATAATTAAAAAATTTATATATATATAATGACCATAAATTTTTGGATGACCGACCCTACCATTTTATTTAATAAAGAATATATACTAGAACTTTGGCCTATGCCAAATATGTGTTACGAACAAAAACTGAACGCTATAAGCAGAATAGTCATTCTCATTACCGGTTTAGGTTACATTTTAACGATGTCTCAACGAATCATGATTACAGGAATGGTTACGTTGGTATGTATTTACGCCTTATTTAAAATGCATAAACCTAAAATTACTAAAGAAATGTTAAGCGAGGGGTTTAATAACCCTGATAAACCCATACAATATGGAAACGACTACAAAACAGAGAACGAAACAAACAACTCTTATACCAACCCAATTACTTTAGATAAAGTATTAAAAACCGAATTTAAAAAAGGCACCAAAAAAAACCCATTTAGTAACGTTTTATTGACACAAATAGAAGGAGAACCGAATAGAAAACCGGCACCTCCCGCATTTAACATGGAGGTAGACGAAGACATTTCCACCAATGTTAAAAAGACTGTTCAAATGCTTAACGGTGGTATTAAAAATACGGACAAACAGTTGTTTGGTAATTTATGGAGCGAATTTCAATTAGACCAATCCAATAGAGCGTTTTACAGTACCGCAAATACCAAAACATCCAATGACCAGGGGGCATATGCTAAATTTTTATATGGGAATATGCCTTCCGCTAAGGAATCCACACCCGAAGGAAATATGCAGAGATATGCCGACGCACACAGACATACGTTGCGTTAATTTAACAATTATTAAAATTGTTATTCTCAATGTCGTTTGAGGCGGGTTTCCATCCACCATCGTATTTTTTTTCGTTGGATTTGTACGTTTTTACCGAATATAATGAATTTTCAAATAACTGATTTTTTTTATAAGACGCGACAACATAATGAGATGATATTTCAACTTCATCGTCCTTTTTTTTCTTCTTCAAAATAGGAGCAATTATTGGTTCTGCGACATCTTCGTCGATAAAGTTTATTTTCTTGAAACAAAACGCGAACAACATACACGAACAACAAATTAATGCGACTATTCCTAAAATACTAATAATGGATAAAAGACCCATCGTTTTAGACAGTTTGTTAATTTTGGAACCAGATTTAATATTATTCACGGTTTCTGTTTTATTTATTTTAATTGTTGGTTCCAATGAGGGATTTAATGATGGAGTAAGCGATGGTTCCAATGAGGGATTTAACGATGGATTTAAAGTTGGATTTAATGTTGGTTCCAATGAGGGATTTAATGTTGGTTCCAATGAGGGATTTAATGATGGAGTAAGAGATGGTTCAAATGAGGGATTTAATGTTGGAATTAATGATGGATTTAATGTTGGTTCCAATGAGGGATTTAAGATTGGTTCCAATGAGGGAATTAATGTTGGATTTAATGTTGGATTTAATGTTGGATTTAATGTTGGAATTAATGTTGGATTTAATGTTGGAATTAATGTTGGATTTAATGTTGGAATTAATGTTGGATTTAATGTTGGAATTAATGATGGATTTAATGTTGGTTCCAATGAGGGATTTAATATTGGTTCCAATGAGGGATTTAATATTGGTTCCAATGAGGGATTTAAGGTTGGAATTAATGATGGAGTAAGAGATGGTTCCAATGAGGGATTTAATGTTGGATTTAATGATGGAGTAAGAGATGGTTCAAATGAGGGATTTAATGACGGAGTAAGAGATGGTTCAAATGAGGGATTTAATGTTGGAATTAATGTTGGATTTAATGATGGTTCAAATGAGGGATTTAATGTTGGATTTAATGTTGGAATTAATGATGGATTTAAGGTTGGTTCAAATGAGGGATTTAATGTTGGAATTAATGAGGGATTTAATGTTGGAATTAATGATGGAGTAAGAGATGGTTCCAATGAGGGATTTAAGGTTGGTTCAAATGAGGGATTTAAGGTTGGTTCAAATGAGGGATTTAATGTTGGAATTAATGATGGATTTAAGGTTGGTTCAAATGAGGGATTTAATGTTGGAATTAATGATGGAGTAAGAGATTGTTCCAATGAGGGATTTAAGGTTGGATTTAATGATGGAGTAAGAGATGGTTCAAATGAGGGATTTAATGATGGAGTAAGAGATGGTTCAAATGAGGGATTTAATGTTGGAATTAATGATGGATTTAATGTTGGAGTAAGAGATGGTTCAAATGAGGGATTTAAGGTTGGATTTAATGATGGATTAAGAGATGGTTCAAATGAGGGATTTAATGATGGTTCCAATGAGGGATTTAATGATGGTTCAAATGAGGGATTTAATGTTGGAATTAATGATGGAGTAAGCGATGGTTCCAATGAGGGATTTAATGTTGGAATTAATGATGGAGTAAGAGATGGTTCAACTGAGGGATTTAATGTTGGATTTAAGGTTGGTTCCAATGAGGGAATAAATGTTGGATTTAATGTTGGATTTAAGGTTGGTTCCAATGAGGGAATAAATGTTGGAATTAATGATGGAGTAAGAGATGGAATTAATGTTGGGTTTAATGTTGGGTTTAATGTTGGGTTTAATGTTGGGTTTAATGTTGGGTTTAATGTTGGGTTTAATGTTGGGTTTAATGTTGGGTTTAATGTTGGGTTTAAGGTTGGTTCCAATGAGGGAATAAATGTTGGAGTAAACGATGGGAAACAACTGCTTGTTTCAGTATTGTGACTATTGGAACTGCTTGTTTCAGTATTGTGACTATTAGAACTGCTTGTTTCAGTATTGTGACTATTAGAACTGCTTGTTTCAGTATTGTGACTATTAGAACTGATTGTTTCAGTATTGTGACTATTGGAACTGCTTGTTTCAGTATTTTTGTTATTTGAAAAATCATCAAAATAGTTATTTGGGTTATCGGTTCCTTTAGAATTATGATTATCCATTTTATTTATTTTATAAGTATAACCAGAAATTATATTTTCTGGTGAAATTATGTCTTGTGAATATGACACAATAAAATAAAACTGAAATAATATATAATATAAATAATGTATTTTTTTAATTACCATATATAATGTGTATATATTATTATATCAAAATATTTTAACTTGTTAATCTATCATTCATGGTATATTGAATAATTAAGAATTCTTTATAAAAATAATGTATTTTGTAATATATAAATGGCAAACGTTTCTAATTATACATTCGGCAACATGTCAAGAATCGGTAACGACGAGTGTGTGGACCAAACTTCAATTCAAAACGTATCTTCGTGCAATTATATGACACAAAACTTTTTCGCTTCCGATTGTTCGATGAAAAAACCGATCGATTTAGCAACAACTCAACCAGGCATTATGTATAACGGTGGGTTCAACGTAGGTTCTGGCGGTTGCAATATTAACGAATCGTCCAAACTTCAAATTGGAACCATCCAAACGCACCCAAAATGCCGCATAGATTTATTTCATCGACCATTCGCAACGGTTCCATTTTTAGGTCGTGGTTCGGTAAATCCTGTAACCGAATCTCAAATACAACAAGGAGACCAAAATATTAATAAAAAGAGTGTTAATAATTTAGGAGAAAAAAGTTATATTAAGTATCACCAAACTCCGTTGTTGCCTGCCATTAAACAAAATATGACAGATTCAATCCATAAAATAGAAAGCGATGCTTCTGACGGGTGGATACGTGGAGGCGTTCCATCGAGAGAATTAACACGAGACGGCGATTATTACAACAATCATAGCAAACATCAATACATATAAGTATTATAATATTTATTATAAATATGTTATAAAACAAATTTAGATATAAATTTAGTATATTTATAACATGTACGATTCCAATTATTCGTGTAGATATCACAGGGAAGATGTATTTTTAGAAACCGACGAAGCAAACGATTACGAAAAAGAATTTATTCGTGATTATTTATATAAGGAAGATATACTTGAAATATTTAATATAGAAAACGGTGATTTAAGTTTGCTTGATAAAGCGATACAATATTTGTATAACGAAATAAAGGAAAGTCCCGAATTAAATGAGGTCATGATGGTAGTTGCTTCCATGCACAATAGTGTAGATCCGGTTATCGGTCTTTGTGTTTTATATTCTTTTGATTTTATGAATTCTGCACACATTTGTGTAAGCGAATATATTAAAACCAAAACAATCAACGAAGAAAATCTTGAAACTTTACAAGAAGTCGTCGCGAATAAGTGACGAAAATAAGTATTAATCGTATTTTATATTATAAATTTTAATAAATGTATAATATAATGGCATCAACACGCAATAAAAATACTCCCGGAAATTATTGTTTAGAACAAAAAGAATACAAGCAAAATGAAACTTATACCTTATACGCGAATTCTCAATATGGTGCCGCATATAATACCAGATTACCTGGAAACGGACTAATGCCCGCACAAATTCCGTGGAATAAGTTATCATATAACGCATCTGACACCGAAGCGTTTTTATTTGGAATAAATTCCACCAATTTAGTAAACAGAGCACCTTGTTTTGTTCCAGAAATCACACAATTACAATCAACCAACATTTATGAGAACAACCCGGTGTTAATGCCAGAACCATTAACCATTGAAAAAAATCAACGACCATACCCTACTCCGAATTAAATTATTACAATTTAAAATTCTGGTTTATGTTTCTTAAATATGCATCCGTGAGGCAACAGTCCTTTAATGTTGGACGTAACTACCGAAGGATTTTGATGTTTGCAATCTGACATCCAAATTTTTACAATACAAAAGTTTTTTTTGGGGGAAATGGTAATACCTGAAACCCCACACGAAAACACCATATTGCTGCTAACCGACAACCCAACAACCGCATAAATTAATTCCTTCCAAACCTTACAAACAATACTATTTGAAATTTTATATGAAAAACTCCCACCATTGCGATTTTGAGGATCCTCCCAAGTTGGTTTGACGCCATCTTTCATCATAAATAGCATGCAATTTTCTACCAAAACATTTGGGATTGTTTCGGTAATCATCATCATTTCTTCAACCGTTTTAAATGTATAAATAGGTATATAACTTTTAAGACTCCAATCTATGTTGTCAGGCAAATGTGCCCACAAAGTCCAGTTATCATTTAATTTATGATGAGAAATAATTTCGGAATTCATATGGGTCGCGGTTGTTGGGTTGTTGGGTTGCGGTGACTCCATTTTATTATATTAAATCAATTTTTTATATTGTTTGAATTATATTATATTATCAATTTATTATCATTTATCATTCATCGCACATTTATTATTTAGTATATAATTTTCTTTATTAAGAATAATATTTTGTGTGTTGTCTTTGAAAATTATTTCATGGACCGAAATATTATGATCCACTAAATTAACCAATAGACATTCATAGTCACATAATTCTTCTTGTGGGGTACAAATATTTTTAAAATAATATTTAATAAACGCTTTGGAAAAAAGATTCCCAACCACATAAAAATTATAATACAATCCTTCTAGATTTATAATGATTTTTTTCTCTCCATGAGTCAATTCAATAAGGAAAAATCTAATATCAGAAACTTCATAGGAGTGTTCAATGACTTCTCCGACCTGTAAAATTTTTTTATTCACAACTGAGTCTTCTCCGCCAACCAAATCGTATATAGCAAAATCGTAATCTTCTTTTTCACTTAAATAGTCGTTTAGTTTAGAAATAGAACACCCTTTTAATTTTTCAACCACCTCTCCATTTTTGACGAATTCTATTTTATTTATTTCGGATTTATCGTCTACATATTTGGTTGATATCCCATTATAAAAATTAGTTATTTTTAAGACTAAATAGTTATTCTCCAGTTTTGTATGAAATTTAATTGTTGCCAATTGCAACTTGCTATAAATATAAACACAATTAAACATCAATGATGTTATAACATTATTAAATTCGTCTGGTTTATATCTCGCTAAATACCCACCAAATAAAGATAACACACACGCGTTATAAACAAAAAATAGAAATGTCATTTAAATAATAATAATAAATATTATTTAAATCGTTTATTTAAATTGTTTACTAATATGCTGGATCACTAGTTCCGTGAGGAACAACCATTCTTCGTGCTGTCTGTGTTGCGTTTGTCTTGTTATTTGAATTTGGATTGGGAATTATAATATTCGGCGAATTGTAATATACTTTATTTGAAGACGTATTATATTCTGGATCATATACACCTTTGAAGATTTAAAATGACACGGGTAGCACCAAAAAAAATACATTCAAAGTTTAGGTCTTCTCATACCTTGTGTATATTTTGTTTATAGCAATTCGTTAAAACTGCTTGATTACTTGTTCTACATAGATAACCTGGTCTTTCCAAACCATATATTGCTTGGTATGCTATCTTATAGATGTTAGATGAACCATTACGGTCTCTGTTCCACTCGCCACAACCATTCTTACAATGTAGTAGCCCGTGAACCAACCGCATATCATCTTTATTTGGTCTTGGATTTTTCCTTACCATAAACTTCTCACATACTCCTCCATCACATTTGGAGCATTTACAACTGCTTCTAAACTCATCAACTAAATATACCTTGTAGTTGTTTTTACGGAGCAAACTTCTCATTCCTTTTCCTAATGTTGGTTCTTTGTATTTCATTTGTTTTCGCTGTTCCCAATCTCCAATACAAATAACAACATCTTCGGGATTACCATACATCTTCCTAAAATTACTTATCATGTTTTGTTCGTTTCGTTTGATATTGATATGTCTTCCAAACTTCAACTTACGAAACAAATCTTTTTCATAAAAATCAAATAACATATGGTTTATTCTATTCTTTTCGGTTATGTATGACTTGAACTTATCTATACAAAGTGTTTTACGATTATACAAAGACAACTCTGTTTCGTATTCAACCACACTTTTTCCTTGTATTTTATTGGTTTTCATACCCAATATGATATTATTATATTTTTTCATTTTAGTTTCTTTTCTTCGTTGGTTTTGTGAATACCGAAATATATTCGCATGTTTGGAAGCGTCATCAACACAATAAATCAAATCTTCTTTGCCCGGATCAACGCCCACAATCTTCTTATTTTGTAAAGCAGAGTAATCATTTAGTTCATCAATATACAATTCTTTTGATATACCTTTCTTCGCACTTGGTAATCGCTTTCCCGCCAAATCATCACGAATAAACAATATGGAAACTCCTACCCCATCCGTAGAAATCATATGATGGAAGGAAAAATCGTTCTTACAAAATACCTTCTTTTCTGTGCGAAAAAAGAACTTCCATATTTTATCTTCGTGTTTCTTGGTATTGCCTTGATTACTAAAATCACTTTTCTTTCCTTGTTCTTTTCGTAAAAGCAAATACACTAATGTAATCGTGTCTAACCGAATATAACCAGGAGCAATACTACTTCGTAAAGGAAAAACATTACTGATTGTTTCCTCATCAGTTTCAACTTGTTTCATCATTGTAATCATACAGGGGAAATAATCAATAGGTTTACATTTCAAATCATAATAAATGCTTTGTTTTTGAAACTTTTTGTTGGGAAGAATATATTTCTTTTGTTGGGTAATCCATTTATGATAGTGTGATTGTGATGTGTATTCAATATTATTATCTACATTCAACAAATCATTCTTTATTTTTCGCAGTTCCTTTTCCAATTGCCGAACTCGTGCTTCTCGTTCTTTTTTGGTGGGAAATATTTTTCGTATCTTCTCAATCATCATCTTCTTTTTCCACACAACATTTACAAAGCGTTCTACATAATCCACATAATGTAATTTGATGTTATTTTCATACATCGTCATAATGTCTTCACATAAATAAGAAAGCACATTACTCATATATTCATAATCCAATTGCTCTGATTGTGTATACGGTTTGTAATGCTCTGTATAGAAGGAAGTAAGTTTTGTAGTGAGTTCAACGGTTTCTTTCTTGGGTGGTTTTCCTGTTTTGGTATGTTTTTCACCACAAACAACCTTCATAACATTCAAAATCAAAATCTTATCAATAATAGGTATGGTTTGTGATTGATAATGATGAAGAATATACATTTTTAGAAATTGTAAAGTATGAATAACGATTTTATGTGACTTGATTACTACATCATTAATTTTAGTTGTGTTTATTTCAGGGTGTTTCAGTATGCTTTTGAGCGAAGTTTTGGTGGATTTGAAAAACTCTGTCGGTTTCTCTTTCGCCTTTTCCATCCTTATACATTTACTAAACATTTTATTTTAAATAGTTTTCCGCATATTTATTTATTCATAAATATTTTCATTTTTCTCCTTTTCTAATTTTTCTTTTCTTTTCAAATATTTATTTATTCCTAAATATTTTCATTTTTCTCCTTTTCTAATTTTTCTTTTCTTTTCAAATATGCTCGCCTTCTATATTCCTTTAATTTATCTGGATTTTCTTCTTTTAATTTATGTAAATAATTGGCACCATTTTCCATAACCTTTTCCTTATTTTTTTCATAATATTTCTTGTGATTTTTACCACTTGTATATTTTTTTAATCGCTCTTCAAGTTCATTTACATGCTGTTTTAATAAATTATTTTCATTTATAATCTCATCCATATTATTATCTATTTACTAAATATATACATATAATTTTTAAATAATTTTATGTATATTTATTGTAATTTGTTTAACCGTGCCATTTTAAATCTTCAAGGGTGTATAATAATATTGCCTTCTTTATCGTGTGTGATTCCATCTCCACACGTTGTTGCGTTGTCGCAATTATAATTTAAATTTCCAGTAGAAACATCTAAACCAAACACATATAACAACATTCCAACTATAACAGACATTAACAAAAATGGAATAAAAACTATAACCCACGCAACCGTGTCAAACCCTTTAATGCACAAAATATTCAATAATGATGTTACCATGACGGTTACGATTGTTTTTGTGAACGCCGTATTATAAAGTTGTTTATACAAATCTATAAGTATTTGAGTAACCGAAAAAAATAAATAAACAATTGAAGGGGGGCATAAATTTATCATTTTATATTTCTTAATTTATATTAATATTTTAAATTTCATCTGAATAAAATGTCGGTTCACTGTCCTTAAAATATCCGACTTTATCACCAACATCGTCGTTTGAAAACTCGTAAATGAACCCATTTTCATCATCGTTCGTACAATACGTAATATCATCAATCTCAATTTCAAACAATTCCTCTTCCTCCTGCTCTTCTTCCTCTTCCTTCACTACTATTTCCTCCTGCTCTTCTTCCTCTTCTTCCTCTTCTTCCTCTTCCTCCTCTTCCTCCTCTTCCTCCTCCTCCTCCTCCTCCT
>Ga0213861_10001042_pt1 | contig 24793 bp, 25 predicted proteins | sample PICome_4_FD_160110 | JGI IMG/M metagenome (GOLD analysis project Ga0213861, IMG submission 160110) | Coastal seawater microbial communities near Pivers Island, North Carolina, United States - PICO131 | ecosystem: Environmental > Aquatic > Marine > Coastal | place: USA: North Carolina... | reverse complement strand
TTCGTAATAGGCCCACCAAGACCCAAGCGCGATGCCAATAGTCAGGAACAGCCATGCGGCCAGCGTCCAGGGCCGGACCCAGCGGGCCCAAGCAGCATCGACCCGCCCCTCGATCAGGGCCGCGATGGCAAAGCTGAAGGACATCGAAAGCCCGACATACCCAAGGTAGAGGAACGGCGGATGGAACGCGAGGCCGGGGTCCTGCAACAGCGGATTGAGATCCTGCCCGTCAAAGGGCGGCACTTCCAGCCTCAGAAACGGGTTCGAGGTGAAAAGAATAAACGCGTAGAACGCCACGGAAATCGCGGCCTGCACCGACAGCACCCGGGCCCGCAGCGTGGCAGGCAGGTTGCCCCCAAACCAGGCGGCACAAGCGCCAAAAAGGACAAGGATCAGGATCCAGAGCAGCATCGACCCTTCGTGATTGCCCCAGACGCCGCTGATTTTGTAGATCATCGGCTTGGCACTATGCGAGTTCAGATAGACCAGCCGCAGCGAAAAATCCGAGGTGACAAAGGCCCAGGTAAGGGCGGCAAAGGACATGCCCACCAGGATGAATTGCGAGGTTGCGGCCGGTTCGGCAAAGGCCATCCAGCCCCGCCATCCCTTGTGCGCGCCAACCATCGGCACAATCATCTGCATTATGCCAATCCCGAAGGCCAGAATCAGCGCAAAATGTCCAAGCTCTGTAATCATGCCATTGTTATAGGCCAGCCCCGCGCCGCCGCCAATGCGGCGTAGCGGGGCATGGTGTCACGTCTTGGTGCCTGCCTGATGCGCCGCCAAGGCCAGGTTGGTTGCGGGAACCTCGACAAGCAGGGTTGCGCCTGCGTCGGTCCCCGTCGCGGCGGCGCCGGGGGTCAACGCATTGGCCAGTGGCGCCGCATCCGTCCACACGCTCGCGGCAAGTTCGCGCTGAAAAGCCTGATCGACGGACTGAAACCGCGCGCCAAAGAACAGGCTTATGACCGCGCCGATGACCCACCAAAGCGCCTCGGGCATCTGGGACAGCGCCTCCATCCGGTTTGCAAACCAGTCGGGCGCGACCATCGCCGTGGCCAGCAGGACAAGGGTCCCGATGGCCATCGCCGGGCGGGGCAACCGGTTGATCGCGTCGATCAGGCGGTCATAGGCCGCCCTCTGACGCGCAGGCTTTGGCAAGTGGATGACACCGTCCCGCTCCGCCGCCTGGCGCAGCTGCCGGGCAAGGCTGCTTAGCCTTGCGCTGTCGGACGCCCAAAACGTCCTCGCGATCCCCTGCATCAGGCCCATGCCGACGTCCTTTCCCGGTGCTGCGCGTCCGTCAGGTGGTAGCCGGGCGACAGGAATTCCTCGGCCCGCAGGATCCACCCACCCTTTCCCCCATCGCGGCTACGGGCGTATTTGCGGCTGGCCGGTCGGCGGTCAGCCAGAGCGTAGTAGTAGTTGCGGCGGGCGATCCCGTAGGCATCGACGATATGATCCGGTGCCGAGGCCGCCGCGAGGCTGGCCACAGCGATCGTCCGGGGGCCGATGATGCCATCAACCGTGACTTCGATTCGCATATCGCGGATAAGACGTTGCAGGAGCCGCACCGCGTTGCTTCCGGCGTTGACGTACATGTCGAACACCGTCGGATGCAGCAACGCGGGAAGATCGCAGATGCGGGGCCTGCGCCAGTAATGTTCGATAAAGATCGTTGTCGCCCGATCACGGTCCAGCGCCCTGACATCAGCCGTGGTCACCTTACCGTCGTTTGTCAGGTCAAGGCCGAGTCGCCGCATGGTCCCGATTGTGACCCCGTATTTCGTGGCGCCACCCGGGTCATCGGGGTCGTTCACATAGCCACCCTCTCGGGCAAAGATCTCGGTCGCGATCTGTTCGACGGTCTGCATGGCCAGAGCCTCCACTATGACGGAGGCCCCAACCTGAGCGTAAAACGTTAATTGGTGACGACAGCAGCGTCCTGTGCATCGGGGTCAATGTAGACACCCTGCTCCTTGAGCGCGTCGATCACCTCGCTCGGCATGTAGGTCTCATCATGTTTGGCAAGGATTTCAACGGCTTCAAATGTGCCGTCAATGTAACGGCCCTGCCCGACCATGCCTTGGCCTTCTTCAAACAGGTCCGGCAGGATGCCTGTGTAGACAATCGGGATCGAGGCCCCGCCATCGGTCACGCGAAAGCTGATGGTTTCGCCCTGGCCGCGCACAAGCGAGCCTTCTTCGACCAAACCGCCGATGCGGAAGAGTTCGGTCGGGCTGGGCGGCGCCTCTGCGACCTGGCTGGGCGAGCGGAAGAAATTGATACCGTCCCGCATGGCATAACCGATCAACCCCGTCGACAGGGCAAGGGCCACGAAGGCCACCACAATGATCTGGACCCGCCGCCGCTTTTTCAGGTTCTTCAAACCGCTCATCTGGCTCTCCTACGGAAAAATCGGGGCCAACATCAGGCCCGCAGTTTCGTCCAGCCCCAACATCAAATTAGCATTCTGTACCGCCTGACCAGACGATCCCTTGTTCAGATTGTCGAGCGCCGAAACGACCATTGCCCGGCCCGTCACCCGATCTCCGACAACACCAATATGACAGAAATTCGAGCCTGTCACATGGCCGGTCCCGGGCAAGGTGCCAAAAGGTAGCACTACAATGAAAGGTTCGGCAGCATATTGCCGATCCAGCGCCGCGTGGATCGCGGCAGCCTCGCCCTGCACATAACATGACGCGAGGATGCCCCGGGACGTCGGAACCAGATGCGGGGTGAACATGATCTGAACGGGCCGCCCGGCCAGGGCCGAAAACTCCTGATCAAACTCGCCCAGGTGACGATGCTTGCCCCCTTGGGCATAGCCCAGGACGTCGGTCGCCCGTTCGGTAAACAACATGTTCTCCTTGAGGGTCCGACCTGCGCCTGACAATCCGTTCTTGAGGTCGCAGATGATGGTATCAAGGTCGATCAACCCGGCCGAAATAAGGGGCCGAAGCGCGAATTGCACGGTCGCAGCGTTGCAGCCCGTGCCCGCGACAAGGCGCGCACCACGAATATCGTCGCGGTAAAATTCGGTCAGGCCATAGACAGCCTCTTTTTGAAGCTCTGGCGCGACATGGGCGGCGCCGTACCATTTCTCGTAGTCCGCAGGATCGCGCAGTCGGAAGTCCGCCCCAAGATCGACCACTTTGACCGACCGGGGCAAGTCGCGGACCAGCGCCTGGCTTAGTCCATGTGGCAGGGCGGCAAAGACCAGATCAACATCGTCAAAGTCAATCTGATCAATCGTGCACAACCGGGGCAGGTCCATGTGGCGGAGCTGAGGATAGACATCCGCCATGGCCATACCGGCCTTGCGGTCTGCGGAAAGGGCGACGATCCGCATGTCGGGATGGGTGGCGATGATCCGCACCAGCTCTGCACCGGTGTAACCGGACGCGCCAAGAATTGCGACTTTGTTTGCCATTTTGTTTCTTTGGCCTTTTCATTGTTTTCCCAAAGCAACTGGGATGTCCTGATTTTGGAACACGCAAAAATACTCTTCAACTTATGCGTGTTTTGTGGTATTTTGATCGCGTATTTAGTGTGCGAGGATTTGCATGGACGCATTGCACAAAGAGATCGGTGTCATTCTCGGCATGGCCGAACGGGGCGACAATCACCATGATATTGCAGCATGGTTCGGCACCCATTTGGTCCGAATAGGTGAGATATTGCAGGCAGAGAACAACAATTTCCCGCTCGCGGCATCTCAGGACCTCCTGCCAAAAGGATCACCCGGCCCCAAAAGCCTTGAGTTGCGCAGCCGCGTCAAGGAGGCGCAGCAAATGCTGGTCATCGGGCACACCGACGCCGCGCTGGACCATCTGATCGAGGCGCTCAAAGCGTTCAACAGCGACGTCGACTGATCCGGCATTACACCTTCCTTATGCGGCCTGGAACGCAATCTTGCGGCGCAAGAATTGCGTGGCCCGGTCAGAGACCGCGGCGGGCTTGCCCGAGGTCAGGAACAGGCTTTCCGTACCCGAACCTATCATCTCGGGACGTCTTTCGAGATAGTCAGCAAGGCTCTCGGCAACAAGGTTTGCCTGGCTAAAGACCTTTACGTCCGGGCCCAAGGCCTCTTGGAACACATCCTGGACCAAAGGATAATGGGTGCATCCCAGAATGGCGGCATCGGGATCGGGCATCTTGCGCTTTAGCGCGTCGACATGGGACCGCACCAGAGCCTCGGCCAGGATCATGTCGCCCTCTTCGATGGCGTCCACGACACCACCACAGGCCTGCGCCTCGACATCGACACCGACAGCGCGGAACGCCAGTTCGCGCTGAAAGGCGCGGCTGCGGACCGTGGCGGGCGTGGCAAAGAGGGCCACATGTTTGACGGCCACTTCGCGCGGCGGAGAATTGTCGCCCCACTGCCGTTCTGTCAACGCCTCGATCAGGGGAACAAAGACGCCCAAGACGCGCTTGTGCCGGGGAACCCAGCTTTCCTGCATGCGGCGCAGGGCAGCAGCCGAAGCGGTGTTGCACGCCAGAATCACAAGATCACAGCCTGCATCGAACAGCCGCTCTGTCCCGGCAGTGGTCAATTCAAAGATGTCGTCGGCTGTTCGCACGCCGTAGGGGGTATTGGCATTGTCCCCGTAATAAACGACCGGAAGGTCCGGCAAACGCCGGACGACCGCATCCAAAACCGTCAGACCGCCCAGTCCGCTATCGAAGATTCCGACCGCCATCTGATTGTCCCTGCTCCTTCGGCCTGTATCTGGCCTCAAATTCATGCCCCAACCGCGTGGTTTCGATTGGGTTCGGAGACAGGTCATACGTGGACTTTCGGAGGAAATCCATCATCGCCTTAGAGTCGGACTTTAACGCAGCAAGCTGGGCCTTTGGGATCGGCTCGCCCACCACGACGCGCACGCGGGTTCCGACCCGGCTTTTGAACTCTCGGATCAGCATGCCCAGGCGCAGGGTGTTATGCAGGTGGCTGGCAAGTTGGAATAGCCGGCTGTTGGAGCCTTCGAAAAAGATCGGCACGACAACCGCATCCGACCGCGCCACCATTTTAGAGGTAAAGCCACGCCAGGACGGATCCAAAGGGGTGTCAAACGCCCGTGCCGATGTAGACACGGTTCCGCCGGGAAAGATGCCGATTGCCCCGCCAGCGGTCAGGTAGCGTAGCGCCTCGCTCCGGGTCTCGATGTTCTGTTTGGCGGCCTCTTTGGTCTCATCGAAACTGATCGGCAGGATCACACGCTCAAGATCGGCTGATTTACGAAAGATCTTATGCGCCATGACCCTGAAATCGCCGCCACGCCGTTCTGACAGGATGCGGCCCATCATCAGCCCGTCAAGGATGCCGTAGGGATGGTTCGAGACAAGGATCAGCGGGCCGGACTTTGGGATGCTATCCAGACTTCCGCCAACAACTTCAAGGCTGAGGCCGTAGCGTTCGCAAATGACTTCCCAAAAGTCGCGGCCGGCGGCCACTTCTTCGTCGTATCCACGCACCTTGCGGATCAGTTTTAGCCGCCCCGTGGCATTCTCCAACACCCGGATGACTGCACGTCCCCCGCGTGTCGTAGCACCGCTGGCGTAGCTGATTTCACGGGCGATCTGTTTTTGATGCATCTTGGCCATCTGTTATCTGGTTTGCCTGAACAAGGGGTGCACTCACCTGGTTCTTCAATGTTTAGCAGAAACGGTAAGAGTGGATAGCGGCGGTGGATGACAATTAGGTAACAGATTTACCTCCTGCAATGACACCCTACTCGGCTGCGTGCTGTAGCGGTGCTGCCCCCATGGCCTGTAGAAGCTCGGACCGGCGCATGTCTGCCGCCTTGGCGCTAGCGGCCTTGACCGGGCCGAATCCCCGGATCGTAAGGGGTAGCCGCGCCAGCTCAAGCGCCACGCCGCTTGCCGCTGATTGGGTCAAAGCGGTCATGTCATCCTCGTATTGGCGGATCAGGGCCCGTTCCATCCGCCGTTCCTCGGAATACCCAAAAGGGTCGAGCGCCGTGCCGCGCAGCACCTTGAACCGGGCCAGCCAGGGTGCGGCCCGTTCCATCCAGGTTCCGAACGTCCGCTTGACCGGCCTGCCGTCAGCACCGTTGCGGGACAGGACCGGCGGAGCAAGGTGGTAGGTCAGGCGCAGATCGCCCTCCAACACCTCGCCCGCTTTGGCCCGGGTTTGGGTCAAGAGCCGGGCAACCTCGTATTCATCCTTGTAGGACAAAAGCTTGTGATAGCCTTCTGCCACCGCCTCTTGCAGGGACGGGTCGGCAAAGCGGGCGACGAAAGCGCGATACCGCCGGGCCAGCCGCTTGCCTTGATAGCGGGTCAGGTGATCGGCGCGATAGTCGATCTTTTCGGACAGTGTCTTGGGCGCGGCCTCGGCGGCGGGCGCGATCCTCATGGCCGCCTCTTGCGGATGCAACATCGCCCAGCGCCCCAGTTCAAAGGCCTTGTGATTGCGGGCGACAGCCGCCCCGTTCATCTCGATCGCCTGAAGGATCGCGGCGCGGGACAGCGGGATCAGCCCCCTTTGCCACGCAGCCCCAAGAACGACCGAATTGGCAAAGATCGTATCGCCCAGCACCGCCTCGGCCAGCCGGCTGGCATCAAACAAAGTCGCCCTGCCTTGCAGTTTGGCCTCAAGCGCCAGCTGAAGGCGGTCGGCGGGAACCCGAAACTCGGTATCGCGGGTAAAGGCGCCCGTAACGGTGCTATGGCTGTTGATCACCCCGCCGGTCCGGCCTGACGACATAAGGCCAAGGGTCTTTGACCCTGCTGTCGTGACAAGGTCGCAGCCGACGACCGCGTCCGCCTCACCGGTGGCGATGCGGATGGCGTTGATATCCTCGGCGCGTTTGGCAATGCGGCAATGGATGTTTACCGCCCCGCCCTTTTGGGCAAGGCCCGCCATCTCCATCATGCCCGCCCCCAGCCCATCCAGATGGGCCGCCATCGCGAGATTGGCCCCAACGGTCACGGCACCTGTCCCGCCGATGCCTGTAATGACGATGTTCAATGTCCCCTTGATCTGCGGCAAGGCAGGCTCTGGCATATCGGGCAGCGTGAAATCGGTGGCCTGTTTCTTGCGCGGTGTGCCGCCTTGAACGGTGACAAAGGAGGGGCAGAACCCTTTGACACAGGAAAAATCCTTGTTGCATGACGACTGATCGATAGCGCGCTTGCGCCCAAGTTCGGTTTCCACCGGAACAATTGCCACGCAATTGGACTGCATCCCACAGTCCCCACAGCCTTCGCAAATGTCGGTGTTGATAAAGATCCGGGCGTCGGGGTCGGGGAAGTTGCCCCGCTTGCGCCGCCGCCGCTTTTCCGCGGCGCAGGTCTGGACGTAGACGATGGCAGACACGCCCTTGACGTCGCGGATCGAGGCCTGCACCTGCGGCAGCTCTTCGCGGGGATGCCGGGCGATGCCAGCGGGATAAGCGGCAAGGTCGATGTCTTCGTGGTCGTCATAGACAAGCGCCACAGTCTTGACCCCCATCGCCAAAAGCTCGCGGCAGATCTGTTCGGGGCGCAGGTCGCCATCATTGCCCTGCCCGCCTGTCATGGCGACGGCATCGTTGAACAGGATCTTGAAGGTGACGTTGGTCCCGGCCGACAGGGCAAAGCGGATCGCCTGAACACCAGAGTGATTGTAAGTGCCGTCCCCCATATTCTGGAACACATGGTCGCGGGTGGAAAACGGTGCCTCGCCCACCCAGTTCGCCCCCTCTCCCCCCATATGGGTAAAGCCAAGGGTTTCGCGGTCCATCCACTGCACCAGATAGTGACACCCGATGCCCGCATAGGCCCGACTACCCTCGGGCACCTTGGTCGAGGTGTTGTGCGGACAGCCCGCGCAAAAATAAGGAAGCCTGCTGGCGATCTCGGGCGCATTGTCGGCACGACGCGCCTCGGCCAGTGTTTGCAGACCTTGGACCACGGTGTCGGTGGCGCAGCCTTCTTCGGTCAGGATGGCGCCGATCTTTTCGGCAATCCAGACCGGATCAAGGGCATAGGTGATGGGAAACAGCACTTCGCGCTTTCCGTCGACCTGCGCATCGCCCTTGTGCCAGCCATAGACGCGCTGCCCTTTGCGACTGGCAAAAAGCACCTCCTTGATCTGCCCTTCGATCAGTTTGCGCTTTTCCTCGACCACGACAATCAGGTCGAGGCCCTCTGCCCATTCGGCAAAGCTGACGGTATCAAGCGGCCAGACCTGCCCTACCTTGTAAGTCGTGATCCCCAAGCGCTCGGCCTCGGCCGCATCAAGCCCCAGCAGGCTGAGGGCATGGACAAGGTCGAGCCAGTTCTTGCCCGCCGCCACAAGCCCGATGCGCGCCCCCGGCCTTCCCCAGACGCGGCGGTCGATTCGGTTGGCGTGGGCAAAGGCTTCGGCAGCGGGGCGTTTGTGGTCGATCAGGCGGGCCTCTTGGGCGATGGGGTTGTCCACCAGCCGGACATGCAGCCCATCCTTTGGCAAGGGGACGTCCGGCGTCACAAAGGACATGCGGGCGGGATCACCATCCACCACGCTAGTCACCTCGACAGTGTCCTTCATGGTCTTGAGGCCCACCCACGCGCCAGAATAGCGCGACAGGGCAAAGGCATAGAGACCGTAGTCCAAGATCTCCTGCACCCCGGCGGGGGACACGATGGGCATATAGGCGTCAACCATCGCAAAGTCGGACTGATGCAGGGTGGTCGAGCTTTCGCCGGTGTGATCGTCGCCCATGGCCATGATCACCCCGCCATTGGGCGAAGTGCCAGCCATGTTCACATGGCGCATCACATCGCCCGAGCGGTCAACGCCGGGGCCCTTGCCATACCAAAGGCCAAAGACCCCGTCGTATTTGCCCTCGCCGCGCAACTCGGCCTGTTGGGTGCCCCAAAGGGCGGTTGCGGCAAGATCCTCGTTTAGGCCGGGCTGAAAGGTCACATGCGCCGCCGCCAGATCGGCGGCCGCCCGCTGCATCTGCTGGTCGACCGCCCCAAGGGGCGATCCGCGATAGCCGGTGACATATCCGGCCGTGTTCAGCCCCGCGGCCATATCTCTCGCCCGCTGCATCAGCATCAAGCGGACAAGGGCCTGCGTCCCGTTCAGAAGGACCGGCGACTTGCTAAGGTCGAAACGGTCGCGCAGCGATACATCTTGCCTGCTCATCACGCTCCTCCCTCATGAATGGCTGAACTTTGCATCATATTAGGTCAAAAAGACTGACCCACATAGTAGTAATCATAAGGAATCCCGGACTCACGTGTTTGCGCTTATCGTGCTATTCAGCTTAAACATTACGGAATGTGAGCGTTAACACCAGCAACGGAAATACCTTGATGGATTGGGACAAGCTGCGAATCTTTCATGCGGTCGCGGATGCGGGCAGCTTGACCCATGCTGGTGATACTTTGCATCTAAGCCAGTCTGCCGTCAGCCGTCAGATCCGCGCATTGGAAGAGGCGCTGAACACCACGCTGTTTCACCGGCACGCGCGGGGGCTGATTCTCACCGAACAGGGCGAATTGCTGTTTGATGCCACCCGGTCGATGAACAAGCGTCTCGAAGCCGCCGCCGCCCGTATCCGAGACAGCGAAGAAGAGGTGTTCGGAGAGCTGAAGGTGACCACCACAATCGGCTTTGGCACCCTCTGGCTGGCCCCGCGCCTGCCAAAGCTTTATGAGAAATACCCCGAACTCAAGATCGACCTGATGCTGGAAGAGCGGGTGCTTGACCTGCCAATGCGCGAGGCGGACGTCGCCATCCGCATGAAAGAGCCGTCGCAGGCCGACCTGATCCGCAAGCGGCTGATGTCGATCCGGATGCAGCTTTACGCCTCCGAGGCCTACCTCGCCGGACGCGGCCAGTTGAAAGAGATCGAGGATATTGGCCAGCACCGTCTCTTGTGCCTGAGCCCGTCATCGCCCCAGGTCTCGGCCGGGGCTGCGATGGTGCAGCACTTGCTGACCTATGACATTCCCAGCCTTCTGACGGTGAACAACTATTTTGGCGTCCTTCAGGCCGTGCTGAACAACCTCGGGGTCGGGGTCCTGCCCGACTATGTCACCGAAGACTTCCCCGATCTGGTGCGGGTCCTGCCCGAGTTCGAGTCCGGCGAAGTTCCCGTCTTTCTCGCATATCCAGAAGAGCTGCGGCAATCCAAGCGGATCATGGCCTTCCGCGACTTTGTGCAAGAAGAGGTGATCGCTCACCGCCGCCGGATCCGCGACGCCACCAAGGCCTGACCCGGCCATGCACTGATTGCATAGCGGGGTTGAACATGGCGCACCCTCATTGTCCTTGATCGTTCACAGACTGCCGCCTATTTCGACATATGAAGCGGATGATGCCGAAACGCTCATCATCTTCAACCTCCCTGTTGGACTTGCCGGGCCTCGTGCCCGGCTTTTTTTTGGCCAGTTCGGCGCTTTGGCCTCGCCCCCTTAGGCCCTTCCCCGCTGTGGGCACCGTCGTTTTGAACCCGCGCACCAGCGAACCGGCGCCAACTTCCCACCCGATATTGTACGACGACGGCCCGATCCGTCTTTTCCTTCGGCCCCGGCTCACCTATGACAGCCTTGCCAAGGAGATGCCCATGACCGAGCCTGCCCTGACCCCCGACCTCATCGCCGCCCACGGGCTGAAGCCTGATGAATATCAGCGCATCCTCGATCTGATCGGACGCGAGCCGACATTTACAGAGCTGGGGATCTTTTCGGCCATGTGGAACGAGCATTGTTCCTACAAATCCTCCAAGCGCTGGTTACGGACCCTACCCACCACCGGCCCGCAGGTGATCTGCGGCCCCGGCGAGAACGCGGGCGTCGTCGACATTGGCGACGGTCAGGCCGTGGTCTTCAAGATGGAAAGCCACAACCACCCCTCCTACATCGAACCCTATCAAGGTGCGGCCACCGGCGTGGGCGGGATCCTGCGCGATGTCTTCACCATGGGCGCCCGCCCCATCGCAGCCATGAACGCGCTCAGCTTTGGTGCGCCAAGCCACCCCAAGACAAGGTCGCTTGTCGCCGGCGTGGTGGCTGGTGTTGGTGGTTATGGCAACTGCTTTGGCGTCCCCACCGTGGGCGGAGAAGTTCGGTTTGACCCAGCCTACAACGGCAACTGCCTTGTGAATGCCTTTGCCGCAGGGCTCGCGGATGCGGACAAGATCTTTTATTCGGCCGCCTCCGGCGTCGGCATGCCCGTCGTCTACCTCGGGGCCAAGACCGGGCGCGACGGCGTTGGCGGGGCCACCATGGCCTCCGCCGAGTTTGACGACACGATCGAGGACAAGCGGCCCACGGTCCAGGTTGGCGACCCCTTCACCGAAAAGCGGCTGATGGAGGCCTGTCTTGAGCTGATGGCCACAGGGGCCGTGATCTCGATCCAGGACATGGGGGCCGCAGGCCTCACCTGTTCGGCAGTCGAGATGGGCGACAAGGGCGATCTGGGCATCCGCCTCGACCTCGAAAAGGTGCCCGTGCGCGAAGACCGGATGACCGCCTACGAGATGATGCTGTCCGAAAGCCAGGAGCGGATGCTCATGGTGCTCCTCCCCGAAAAAGAGGCAGAAGCGAAGGCCGTCTTCGACAAATGGGACCTCGATTTTGCCATCGTCGGCGAAACGATCGCCGAGGATCGCTTCCTCGTGGTCCACAACGGCGAGGTCAAGGCAGACCTGCCGCTCAAGGCCCTGTCGGGCACCGCCCCCGAATACGACCGCCCGTGGGAGCCAACGCCAACGCCCGCCCCCCTGGGTGATATCCCCGCCATCGACGCGATCGAGGGGCTACGGGCGCTGCTGTCCAGTCCGAACTACGCGGCCAAGCACTGGGTCTACGAACAATACGACACGCAAGTCATGGCCGACACGCTGCGCACCCCCGGCGCGGGCGCCGGCGTCGTGCGGGTGCATGGCACAGCCAAGGCGCTTGCCTTCACCTCTGATGTTACCCCCCGCTACGTGCAGGCCAATCCGGTCGAAGGCGGCAAACAGGCGGTGGCAGAGGCCTATCGCAATCTCACGGCCCTCGGGGCAACGCCGCTGGCCGCGACCGACAACCTCAACTTCGGCAACCCCGAAAAGCCCCGGATCATGGGGCAGCTGGTGGGCGCCATCCAAGGGATCGGCGAGGCCTGCCTGGCACTCGACATGCCGATCGTGTCGGGCAACGTGTCGCTCTACAATGAAACGGATGGCACAGCGATCCTGCCCACTCCAACAATCGGCGGCGTCGGACTTATTGCCGATCCGGCCCTGATGATCACCGGACCCGCGCAAAGCGGCGACATAGCCCTCTTGCTTGGCGACACCCAGGGACACCTCGGCCAATCGGCGCTTCTGCAAGAGGCAATGGGGCTTGCCCTCGGCGATGCCCCGCCGGTCGACCTTGCCGCAGAAAAACGTCATGGCGATTTCGTCCGGGCCAATCACGCGCTGATCCGCGCCTGTACCGATCTGGCAGACGGTGGCCTTGCCCTTGCGGGCTTCGAAATGGCCGAAGCCGCCGGAACCGGCATCATCCTCACCCCCGAGGACATTGGCCAACTGTTCGGCGAGGATCAGGCCCGCTACTTGATCGCCGCAAGCCCGGATAAGGCCGCGGCGCTGAAAGAGGCTGCGCAAGCCGCAGGCGTCCCCCTCGCCCAGGTTGGCACTTTCGACGGCAACACCGTCACCCTAGGAACGGCGTCCGCCCCAATGGCCGATCTCAAAGCGCTCTACAGATCAGCATTTGCCGCTGCCGTGGCCTGATCCCTTCGCTTTGTCAGAAATACTCCCCCCGGAGGGGCCGCACTTGCCATCTACCCCAAACGAACGGCTTGAAGCGCCTCCCCGGTCAACCTACGTTATATCCGACAAACGGAGCACCAGATGGCCATCACCGCCCAAGAGATCGAAGACCTGATCCGCGCAAGTTTTCCACAGGCTCGCATCAGCGTGCAGGGGGATGACGGTGCGCATTTTGCCGCCGAAGTGATCGACGAGAGCTTTCGTGGCCAGAACCGTGTGCAACAGCAGCGGGCGGTCTATGCCGCCCTCAAGGGCAAGATGGACGGGTCAAACGGCGAGCTGCATGCCCTGGCCTTGACAACAAAGGTGCCAGAGTGATGCCCATCTTGTTGTTCTTCGTTCTGATGCTGCCGCTCAGCTTTATCGCCTTGCTGATCCCTGTGTCGCGACGCACCCTGCGCACCGCGATGATCAGCCCACGCCAGATGCCCTCAAAGGATAGCCGCCATGACCGCTGAAACCCGTATCAAAGACACTGTCACCGCCAACGACGTCGTTCTGTTCATGAAGGGAACCAAGTCAATGCCGCAATGCGGGTTCTCGTCCCGGGTGGCAGGCGTGCTGAACTTCATGGGTGTTGAATTTGCCGATGTGAACGTCCTCGAAGACGCCGAGATCCGTCAGGGCATCAAGGACTATTCCGACTGGCCGACCATCCCCCAACTTTACGTCAAAGGCGAATTTGTCGGCGGCTGCGACATCATCACCGAGATGACACTGTCGGGCGAGCTGGACACCCTGCTCGAATCCAAAGGCGTGGTCTTTGACAAGGTCGCCGCCGACAAGATCCGCGAAGCGAACGCCTGACCCCGGTGGCTCAGCCCAAGCTCGCCCGCGTGCAGCTTGAGCCTGGGCCGGAGCGCCCCTTTCGCTCTGACCGGAAAGCAACACCCCTGGCCTCGTCCTAGGCGGACAGGCCCCCAAAGCTTTTCAAAAGTACCTTTTGCGTGCTTGAGTATAGTGAACGTAGAAATTGAAAATTGGAGCCGCCGTGCAACCGCATGAGCGAGACCCAGTTCAGGGCCGTGGGGGCGGCCTTGAAAATGATTGCAAGGTCCTTCCCCCAAGCACCGGTATGTTCATTCGCACCCGTACAGGTCGCGGAGCATGGGGTTTTGCGTGGGTCTGACAGCAGCTTTACTTCTCCTGGCAGCCTTGGGGCTTGCTGCGCTTGGCCTGTCTTGGCTGCGGCAACGCGAGACGGCCAAGCGTGAGGCCTTCCAGGAACTCGCGGCCCGCCGCGGCTGGTCCCTGACGATTACCAAACAGACCCTTGGCCGCCCTGCGATCCTGCGCATGACCACCCGCAGCGGGACCCATTGGCAGGCCGAGGCGCGTCGGTTGGCCACGGCCGGAACTGGCAGCAACACCATCATCCAGACGACCGAATTTCGCAGCGAGGAACCAAAATGGCCGGACGGCCTGCTTCTGGTCGGGCCTGCCCTGCCAGCCGGTACCGATGAGATGGCCCTGCAAATGCTTGACGCGTTGGACGGCGATCATGGCCGGACGATCCTGAGCCGGGTGATCGGATCGGACCTGTCCCAGGATCTAGGCGGCCTGAAACGGTTGCAAAATGACGCCGGCCTGACGGTTCTGGCCAGCGGCGACCCTGGTCAGCGGGTCGATCTGCCCGAACTGACCCGGCTATTGTCAAACTGGACGCCTGTTGTCGCCGGCGAAAAGGGATGTCCCATCGTCATCCTGGGAGAAGACGGCCTGCGCGTGCGATTGCGCCACGGCACCTCGACCGCCGATCGCATGGAGCGGTTTATCGATTTTTCGCATTCAATCGCCAAGACAATCGAACGCCGCTAGGACACAATGTCCTGACCTGAACGCCCCTCAGCCCTAGGTTGCGTTCGCGCCCATGGTGTCTTCGGCCGCCAAGGCCAGCGATTCGGCCTGAGCCGCCAGTTCGGCCAGCGATTCCAGGACAGTCGCCGGAATCACGGGCACCTGCACGGTCGTTGGGGCAGCTGTGCCCTTTGCTTCAAGCTCTGCGATCCGCCCTTCTGCCTCGCGCAGCCTATCTTCAAGTGCGGCGGTCTTATCTGCCAGCAAAAGCCCCGCCATCAAAAGCATACGCGATTCAGGCATCCGTCCTATCTGGGTCGAGAGCGTACTTGCCTCGGTGTCCAGCATCTGGGCCGCCGCCAGCAGGAACGGCTCTTCGCCATCCTGACAGGCGACTTCGAATGGGCGTCCACCAACCTTGATCTCGACCTGGGGCATCAGTTGGTCTCCTCGACCAGTGGTTTCAGTTCGGCCAGAACCGCCGCGACTTCGGCACGATCCGCTGCCCGGCTTGCGTTCAGGGCATCGATCTCGGCCATTGCGGCCTTGTTCACCAACTCTGGTTCGGCGACCCCTTCTGCAAGGGCCAGGCGCATTTCGCTCGCCACCGCGCGCAGTTCGGCGTTGATCTGTTGCAGGCGTTGCAATTCCTTGTCCATCTCGATCATCCGGGCGCGCGATTGGTCGACCTGGGTTTCCAAATGGGCCAGTCGGGTGTCCTGGCGTTCCTTAAGGGCGCGCACCCGCTCTTCCAACTGGGCGTTGACGACCCGCTCTTCCTCGAGCTTGGACTGCAGGGCGGGTACGCGCTCTGCGTCAGCCTCGGCCGGCGTTTCAACTGCGGCGGCTTCGGCTGCTGCGGCCAGAGCCGGTCCCATCGCCTCGACCTGACGGCGGATGCGGCCCAGGGCCGTTGTGATCCGCGCTTCTAGTTCAATGATGTCGCTCATTCGCCTGTCCTATTGCCCCAAAGCCCGATCGAGGCTGAAGTCTCTGCCCCGCTGACGCCTGTTACGCCGCATAAGTCGTTCCGACCTTGCCTGGTGCCGCCACCGTCGTTCGCGGTGATCGCCTGGCCCAGACAGTCACTGAAGGCCGAATCGCAACCTGTGATGAAAAGACTATGCGATCCCGCCCGCCCCCGCAAATATCCACAGTCCTTGCAAATGAAGGACTTATCTGGCGGCGTTGAAGCGTGTCGAGTGTTGCTTGATCTTGAGGGGGACCCTGATATGACCTCAGGCGAAGAGTTCGGTTACACAGACAGGATAGACCCCTTGGATATCGCCGCCCTGCGCGCTGCGCACCCCGACCACTGGATGCGCGCCGCCGCCATCCGCACCTTGACCCTTGATGCCGTGGCTGCAGCCAATTCCGGGCATTCCGGCATGCCGATGGGCATGGCCGATGTGGCGACTGTTCTTTTCCAGAACCATCTTCGCTTTGACCCCAAGGCCCCCAACTGGCCCGACCGCGACCGGTTCATCCTGTCGGCGGGCCACGGCTCCATGTTGTTGTACTCGCTCCTCCACCTGACAGGGTACGAGGATATGACCCTTCAGCAGCTCAAGGATTTCCGCCAGTGGGGTGCCAAGACCGCTGGCCACCCCGAGTATGGACATGCCACCGGGATCGAGACGACGACGGGCCCGCTGGGTCAGGGCATCGCCAATGCCGTCGGCTTCGCCATCGCCGAAGAGGCGCTGCGGGCCCAATACGGCAAGACCATCATCAACCACTATACCTATGTCATCGCCGGCGACGGCTGCCTGATGGAGGGCATCAGCCAAGAGGCCATCGCCCTTGCCGGGATGCAGCAACTAAGCCAACTGGTTGTCTTCTTTGACGACAACGGCATCACGATCGACGGCAAGGTGTCGATTGCCGACATCACCGATCAGCCCGCTCGCTTTGCCGCTTCTGGCTGGCATGTCCAGTCGATCGACGGGCATGATCCCGTGGCCATCGACGCCGCCATCACTGCTGCCAAGGCCGATCCTCGCCCGTCGATGATTGCCTGCAAGACCCACATCGCCCTCGGCCACGCCGCCCAGGACACATCCAAGGGTCACGGCGCACTGACCGACGCCGCCCAGCTTGCCGCTGCCAAAGAATCCTATGGCTGGCCCTATGGACCGTTCGAAATTCCTGCCGAAATCAAATCCCAATGGGAGGCGATGGGCGCGCCCGGTGCCAAGGCCCGTGCTGAGTGGGAGGCCCGCTTTGCCGCCCTGCCCCAGGGCCGTCAGGACCGCTTTAACCGCGCCTTCGCGATGGAAGCGCCCAAGGCCCTCTCGGCCCGTATCCGCGCATTGAAAAAACAGGTCAGCGAATCGCAGCCAAGCGTCGCAACCCGCAAGTCGAGCGAGATGGTGCTTGAGGTGATCAACCCGATCATGCCCGAGACCCTTGGCGGCTCGGCCGATCTGACCGGCTCGAACAACACCAAAACCTCTGATCTGGGCGTCTTCACTCCGGACAACCGCAAGGGCCGCTACATCCACTTTGGCGTGCGCGAACATGGCATGGCCGCGGCAATGAACGGCATGGTTCTGCATGGCGGTATCCGGCCCTATGGCGGCACCTTCATGTGCTTTACCGATTATGCCCGCGGTGCCATGCGCCTGTCGGCCCTCATGAAAGCCCCCGTCGTCTATGTCATGACCCACGACTCCATCGGTCTGGGCGAAGATGGCCCGACCCACCAACCGGTCGAGCATCTGGCCATGCTGCGGGCGACGCCCAACACCCACGTCTTCCGTCCCGCCGATACCGTTGAGACGGCAGAAGCCTGGGAATTGGCCCTGACCAGCACTACGACCCCTTCGGTCCTCGCCCTGTCCCGGCAAAACCTGCCCACCGTGCGGACCGAGCACAAGTCCAAGAACCTGACCGCCCAGGGCGCCTATGTTCTGGCCGAGGCCGAGGGCAAGCGTCAGGCGATCCTGATGGCCACAGGCTCTGAGGTCGAAGTGGCCCTCGCCGCCCGCGCGCTTTTGCAGGCGGAAGGCATCGGCACGCGTGTCGTGTCCATGCCCTGCTGGGAACTGTTCGAGGATCAGCCGCAGACCTACCGTCGCCGCGTCCTGCCCCCCGGCCCCGTCCGCGTGGCGGTCGAGGCGGGTATCCGCTTTGGCTGGGACCGCTGGTTGTTTGGCGAAGGCGGCAAGCGCGAAAAGTCCGGCTTTATCGGCATGCACGATTTCGGCGCCTCTGCCCCGGCAGAAGAGCTGTTTGAGCAGATGGGGATCACGGCAGCGGCCACGGCCGACAAGGTCAAGTCCCTGCTCGGATGAAGCGACGGGTGACAGAAGGGGCAGCGGCCCACACGCCGCTGCCCTTGTTCCGTGTTTGCCGCTCGTTGGCACCTGTCCTTGCGACAGTACTGGCCGTCAGCGCCTGTAGCGCCCCACCGGCGCCGCAGGATGCCCGTTTCGTTCCGGCAGGCGGCGGCGTCAGCCAAACCGGGTCGGTCAGCACCGGCGCGCTTGGCGCCGGGTTATCCGGTCCGATCCCCTACACCGGCGCATCGCCGTACACATCCGTCAGCCAAGGCTCAGTCTCTGGCCAACGGTCTGGTGGTCCGGCCAGTTTTGCCCCACCGGCAGATCAGGCCGATGCCTTTGCCATCTCCTATCTCAACTCGATCCAACGCCGATCCTTTGCCGAGCACCGAGAGCTTTGCGGTTACTTCGTCCTGACCCCGTCAGGCGAAATCGCCGCAACCCCGCCGGTTCCGGGCGATCTGGCCTCTTGCTCGCAGGCGGCCCCCGGGGCGGATGTGTTCGCCTCGTACCACACCCACGGCGCATTTGATGACGGCTATGACAACGAGGTTCCATCACCCGAGGACCTGATGGGTGATTTCCATTTTGGCATAGATGGCTACGTCAGCACGGCCGGCGGCAGGGTCTGGCGGGTCGAATATGATGTGCAGGCTGCCCTGCTGATATGTGGGCAAGGCTGCGTTGCGGTCGATCCGAACTACGACTTTGCCGACGATCTTGGCATCCGCAATCGCTACACTGTAGCCCAGTTGCAAGCCCGCTAGGCAGGGCTGAGCGGTCTGGCGGTCGTCAATGTGCCTGACTTTTCTGGCCGCTGAACCGCGCCAAAACCGGCTGTATCACGCGGGTGGCGACCGGGATCAGGACAGCCCCAAGGGCGAGGCCCGCAATGCCGTCCAACGATGCGGTAACTAGCCATTCGACAATGCCCTCAACCTGCGGTACGGCATGACCGGCGGCGACGGCCACTTTGTGAATCGCATCATAAAGGACCGGCCATCCCAAAACATCGAGGCCGTGGAGCACGATTGACCCGCCGACCCAGACCATCGCGGCCGTGCCCACAATGGTCAAAAGCCGCAGGAAGCCGGGCATACCCTGAACAAGCCCCCGGCCAACCGCGCGGGTCAGCCCCAACCGACCACGGCTGGCCATGCGAAGCCCGATATCGTCCGCCTTCACGATCAGGGCAACGCTGCCGTAAACAGCCACGGTGATCCCGACGCCAACAAGGGCAAGGGTCGCCGCCTCCATCGCAAGATTGCTTTCGGGTATCGCCGCGAGGGCGATTGTCATGATCTCGGCCGACAGGATGAAGTCGGTCTTGATCGCCCCGGCAACCCTCTCCTGCTCCAACTTGACGGGGTCCTTGACGTCAAGGTCCGCCGCGACATGACTGTCGCCATGGGGAAAAAGCCAGTGAAACACCTTCTCTGCGCCTTCAAAGCACAGGTAGCACCCGCCCAACATCAGCAAAGGCGTCACCAACCACGGCGCAAAAGACGACAGCAGCAAGGCGGCCGGCAGCAAGAAGAACAGCTTGTTGCGGATCGAGCCCAGGGCAATGCGGCCAATGATCGGCAATTCGCGGTCAGCGGAAAAGCCTGTGATATACTTTGGCGTCACCGCCGCATCGTCGATGAGCACCCCGGCCGTCTTTGCCCCGGCCTGGACCGCCTGGGTCGCCACATCGTCAATTGACGCGGCAGCGACCTTGGCTATGGCAGCCACATCGTCCAAAAGGGCAAGCAATCCACTCATCGACCAACTCTCCGTTCATCACTGTTCCTTAACTAACGGGTGCCTAGACATAGGCAACCCTAGGCTTTCCTTTGATCCCATCACGGCTACCCGCTAGAAGAAGGTTATGACGAACCGCATCGCCCTTGCCCTTGGCCTTTTCATCATCGGATTCTTCGTGCTGGACCACTTTGTCCTTCACATGGGGGCGGGACTTCTGATGGCCCGGAAATTCATGGCACTGATTGATTGGGTGGCGTTCTGGCGTTAGAAATCCCAGACATAACCTCCCTTCTTTTCCTGATCGCGGTTGACCTTTCCGCTGAAATCGCAATGTATGCGCCAGACGCGACGGGCCCCTGCCGTCGCACCCTGCTTCCCAACCGGAGGACCCCTTCATGGCAGTCAAAGTGGCAATCAACGGCTTTGGCCGGATCGGGCGCAACGTTCTGCGCGCCATCATCGAATCCGGCCGCACCGACATTGAGGTCGTGGCTATCAACGATCTTGGCCCGGTCGAGACCAACGCCCACCTGTTGCGCTATGACAGCGTGCATGGACGGTTTCCCGCGACCGTCACCACGACCGAGACGACGATCGACGTCGGTCGTGGCCCGATCGAGGTGACGGCGATCCGCAACCCTGCTGAACTTCCCTGGGCAGACGTGGATATCGTGCTGGAGTGCACCGGCATCTTTACCGACAAGGACAAGGCCAAGGTTCACCTTGAAAACGGCGCAAGCCGCGTTTTGGTCTCGGCCCCGTCTGCCGGCGCGGACAAGACCATCGTCTATGGCGTCAACCATGACACCCTGACCGCTGACGATCTTATCGTTTCGAACGCCTCCTGCACGACCAACTGCCTGTCGCCCGTCGCCTGGATCCTGAACAACGAGATCGGGATCGAAAAAGGCTTCATGACCACGATCCACTCCTACACCGGCGACCAGCCCACCCTCGACACCATGCACAAGGACCTGTACCGGGCCCGCGCCGCTGCCCTGTCGATGATCCCGACCTCGACCGGTGCTGCCAAGGCCGTCGGCCTTGTCCTGCCCGAGTTGAAGGGCAAGCTGGATGGCGTGGCGATCCGCGTGCCGACGCCGAACGTGTCGGTCGTGGACCTGACGTTCATGGCCGCCCGCGATACCACCGTGGAAGAGATCAACGCCGCGATCAAGTCAGCCGCCGATGGCAAGCTGAAGGGCATTCTGAGCTATACGGAAGAGTCACTGGTCTCAGTCGACTTCAACCACGATCCGCATTCGTCGATCTTCCACATGGACCAGACCAAGGTCATGGAGGGCCGCATGGTCCGCATCCTGACCTGGTACGATAACGAATGGGGCTTCTCCAACCGGATGAGCGATACTGCCGTCGCCATGGGCAAGCTGATCTGATTGTTGGACCGCTTATGCTGTTTTGAAAGGGCCGTCCCATAAGGGGCGGCCCTTTTGCCATGCAGTTTTCGCATGCCGGACCCGACGAAACCATGGCTGGTGCTGCACTGCAGCATCGCTATCTAAGGATCAACCGAAACGGCCAATCCTTGAAAGGACATACCCATGACTTTGTTTTCCGCTGTCCGCGCCGCCGTTCAAAAACGCGCCGCTTATGTTCGCACCCGGAATGAACTGGCATCCCTACCAGTCGACGTCGCACTTGACCTCGACATCTATCCCGGTGACGCGGACAAGATCGCACGCAAGGCGATCTACGGTTAATCCAGCCTTCAAACGGCAAGACGACCCCAGCCGCCCCTACACCGGGGGCGGCTTTTATGTATCCAGGCGCAATCTTGCTTTTAGGGCAAGGTTTACCGCAGGCGGGACAAATTTGGACACGTCCCCTCCAAGGCGGCAGATTTCCTTGACCAGCTTTGACGCGATGGCCTGGTTCTTGGCATCGGCCATCAGGAACACGGTCTCAATCGAGTTATCAAGCGACCGGTTCATGCCAACCATCTGAAATTCATACTCAAAGTCCGCAACCGCCCGCAATCCGCGGATGATGACGCCCGCGCCCACATCGCGGGCACAGTCGATCAACAGGTTCTCAAAGGCATGGACCTCAATCCGGGTGCCCATCGCCTCACCTATCGGGCGGCACTCTGATTCGAGCATCGCAACCCGTTCTTCGAGGGTGAATAGCGGCCCCTTGTCCCGATTGATCGCAACACCGATAACGAGCCGGTCTACGAGTGAGCAGGCCCGCCGGATGATATCTGTATGACCATAGGTCACGGGATCGAAGGTGCCGGGATATAGACCTGTGCGCATGGCGGTCCTCATTCTGGGCCAGTCAGCTTCGGCCATTGATTTCGGGGGCACGCAACAATATTGCGCCCGCCTTTGCAAGAGGTCTTGAGCAGGAAGTTGGCTAGTGGCCCATGATCATGCCTTCGAGGGCCTTCTTCTCCATCGACAGCTCTGCAAGACGCGCCTTGACGACATCTCCGATGGAAATCAGCCCAACCATCTTGTCCCCTTCGACGACGGGAAGATGGCGAAAGCGGCCGTTGGTCATCATCTCGAGCACCTCGTTGGCGTCGTCGCGGATGTTACAGGTGACAAGCTTTTTGGTCATCATGTCGCCGGCGCTGTCGGACATGCATTCGGCCCCACGGCGCCCAATCTCGCGGACGATGTCCCGTTCGGACAGGATCCCATCCGCGGTTTCTCCATTGGCCGAAACGACCACCGCACCGATCCGTTTCTCGGACAAAAGAGCGACCACTTGGCTGACAGTCATGTCGGGTCGGACTGTCATCACGCCGGTATCGGCCTTGGAATTCAGGATCTGCTGGACAAGCATCGCGAGTCTCCTCCTCAAAAGTCGCGTTGGAGTTGAAGCGTGGCGAGCGCTTACCCCCCTGTCAAGCTTGCCAATTCCTCAAGCCGCGTCACCTCGGCCCGCAGTCCGGCGATGAGGGCGGTCGCAAACCAGTTGATCCGGTCTGACCGCCGGTCGGCAGCATGGCGCACAAGATGAAAGGCGCGGGTCAGGGAAACGCTGTCGGTCAGCACCCGGACCAGTTCCGGAGCAAAGGGCAGTGCAAAGTCATGGACGATCCCAACGCCCCCCTGCCGCAGCATCTGCAACTGGACCGAGACAGAGTTGGAGGCCATCTGCACGCCCTGCGCCCCAAGGGCGCCAAGGTAATCCAGCTCCTTGTCAAAGATCATGTCGGGGATGTAGCCGACGACAGGTCTGCCCTTCAGGTCCTCTAGCGTCTTGATCGGACTTACCTCGCGCCGCATGGCAAGATGCAGCCGGTAGTCGGCGATCTTCTGCACCGTCAGACGACCCGCATCGGGCGGGCTGACCGTGATCGCCATATCCGCCTCTCGCTTGGACAGGTTGACGACGCGGGGCAGCGCCAACACCTGCACTTCAAGCCCGGGATTGTCGCGCTGGATCGCCGCGCAGACCTGGGGGAGCAGAAAGTTGGCGCAGCCGTCCGGCGCCCCGATCCTGATCTGGCCCGAAAGCCCCTCGCCCGTCGCCCCCTCTGCCAGCCCCTCGCGCAACGCGGCCTCGGCGGCGGCGGCGTGGTCACGCAGGGCAAGGCCCCTGTCAGTAAGGGCGTATCCCTGGGGCGATTTGGCAAAGAGGGTGGTGCCCAACCGCTCTTCCAGCCGGGCGACGCGACGGCCGACAGTGGCGGGGTCCATCCGCAAAAGGCGGCCCGCCCCGGTCAGGCTTTCCGCCCTCGCCACCGACAGAAATACCCGTATGTCGTCCCAATCCGCCATATCACACCTGCATTCTTGCAAAATGATTTTGACGAACTCTCTCTGTTCCCGCCGCAAAGGCAAGCGTAAACTGCGCCCAAGACAACAGGCCAGACGCCTGAGGAAAGGGACCACCATGATTGAACTGACCCATTACATTGGCGGCGAACACGTCAAAGGCCGCTCTGGCCGTTTTGCCGATGTCTTCAACCCGGCCACCGGCGAAGTGCAGGCGCGTGTGCCGCTGGCCAATGCCGACGAGATGGCCCATGCCGTTGAGGTTGCCGCCGCCGCCCAGCCCAAATGGGCCGCCGTTAACCCGCAGCGCCGGGCCCGGGTGATGATGAAGTTCGTGGACCTGCTGCACCGCGACATGGACAAGCTGGCCGAAGCACTAAGCCGCGAGCATGGCAAGACCTTGCCCGATGCGGCTGGCGACGTGCAGCGCGGGCTTGAGGTCGTGGAATACTGCATCGGCGCGCCCCAGATGCTGAAGGGTGAATACACCGACGGTGCCGGTCCGGGGATCGACATGTACTCCATGCGGCAGGCCCTTGGCGTGACTGCCGGAATTACGCCCTTCAACTTTCCCGCCATGATCCCGATGTGGATGTTTGCGCCCGCCATCGTCTGCGGCAACGCCTTTATCCTCAAGCCGTCCGAGCGGGATCCATCCGTCCCCCTCATGCTGGCCGAACTGATGGAAGAGGCCGGTCTGCCCAAGGGCATCCTGCAGGTCGTCAACGGCGATAAAGAAGCTGTCGACGCCATCCTCGACCATGACGTGATCCAGTCCATCGGCTTTGTCGGATCGACCCCGATCGCGGAATACATCTACGGTCGCGGCTGCTCAAACGGCAAGCGGGTCCAGTGCTTTGGCGGTGCCAAGAACCACATGATCATCATGCCCGACGCCGACCTCGACATGGCCGCCGACGCCCTGATCGGTGCCGGTTATGGTGCGGCAGGCGAACGCTGCATGGCGATCTCGGTCGCAGTCCCGGTGGGCGATGAAACCGCCGATGCGCTGATCGAGCGGCTGATCCCCCGGATCGAAAAGCTCAAAGTCGGCCCCTACACTGCAGGCAATGACGTGGACTACGGCCCGGTCGTCACCGCCGCCGCCAAGGCCAACATTCTTCGCATGGTCGAATCCGGTGTGGCCGAAGGCGCCAAGCTGGTCGTCGATGGCCGCAACTTCAACCTGCAAGGCTATGAAGACGGCTTCTTTGTCGGGCCCCACCTTTTTGACAACGTCACCAAGGACATGGAGATTTACCGCAAGGAGATCTTTGGCCCCGTCCTGTCCACCGTTCGCGCCAAAACCTATGAAGAGGCCCTTGGCCTTGCCATGGACCACGAATACGGCAACGGCACCGCCATCTTCACCCGCGACGGCGACACGGCCCGCGACTTTGCCGCCCGCGTCAATGTCGGCATGATCGGCATCAACGTCCCGATC
>Ga0213861_10001038_pt1 | contig 24834 bp, 21 predicted proteins | sample PICome_4_FD_160110 | JGI IMG/M metagenome (GOLD analysis project Ga0213861, IMG submission 160110) | Coastal seawater microbial communities near Pivers Island, North Carolina, United States - PICO131 | ecosystem: Environmental > Aquatic > Marine > Coastal | place: USA: North Carolina... | reverse complement strand
GAGAACAACACGCGTCCATCAACAACTGGAACATCCCCCGTAGTTGGGTTGGCATAGGGAACCGCGTCGGCAACACCGGGGGTGGATGCAATGACGGAAAGAACTTCGTCGCTGCTGCCCTGATCGGCTGTGACAATTGTTTCGCTGCCTAAACCGCCGGGAAAGTGTTCAACCAAAACGTTTTGCCCGATCACGGAATCAACCTCGTCACCATTTGTGAACGACTCTGAGGTTGCAACTCCGCCCGCATTCAATGTGGTGCTGAATCCGGCAAACACCAAGAGGATAAGGGCGGTTGAGACCCAGGTAACGCGTGGCTTGCGTCCAACGAGTCCGGAGAGCTTGGACCAAACACCGGAAAGTTTGGTATCGGGTTCACCAAGTCGGGGGACTTTAGGCCAAAAAGCCCAGCGTCCGGCGGGAAAACGTTCCCGGTTAAATGGGCCACCGGAAGTTGCAAACACTCGCATTAAGCCAAACACAATCCACATAATTAGAGTGATGAGGGCTGCGATCACACCAGCGATAGCAAATGGGCCGAATGCAATGTCGGTAATGAGGCCAAGGAGAAACCCGATGACGGCCGGAACCATGAAAGCCAAGATGGGAAGGGTGAAACTGGGAAAGGTGAGGAGTGCTGGGAGAAAGCTCAACATGACCAGCATTGCCACGATGACACCAACGGCGGAGACGGGACCCGTTGACTTATTTGAATTCAATTCACTGAGCAGCAAACACATGAGGCCAATAGATGTTGTTGCTGAAGAGGCAATGATTGGTGCTCGGACGCCCTTTATCGCAGCTCCAATTGCATCGGTATGAACAGCGTATTTGTGTAACTCTTCACGGTATCTGCTGACAAGCAATAGGGAATAATCCGTTCCCGCGCCGAACACCAACACTGTCAAAATCCCTTGACTCTGACCGTTGAGGACAAGTACGTCATTGTCGGCCAAGACGTAAACAATCCCGCTGGAAACTGCGAGCGCAAAACCAGCAGAAACTAGGGGAATCAACCACAACACCGGGCTGCGGTACACAAAAATCAAAATGATTGCGACAACAATTGCTGTGGCTAATAGCAGCGCCCCGTCAATGGCACCAAAGACCTTGATCAGGTCAGCCAGGAAGCCACCGGGTCCGGTGACATTGATTTGCAGGGTATCGAAAGTGGCCGCGTAGTCGCGAATGAGATTAGTTATCTCGATGAAAATAAACTCACCGGCCTCAGTTCTTTCACCGCCAAGATCACCATTGACGGAGATGTTGACCAACAGTGCTTTGCCATCCTCTGAGGGGAGAGGGAGGAGCTGCTCAGAGTCCAAGTAGGTGCCTACCCGCGAGCCGTCGGCCAAAATCAAATCGGGCACGCCGGTGAGAAACTCCGCGATGGGGACACGGTCGGCTTCGGTGAGTGGTGAGCGATCAGGGTGAGTGATCACGGTCAGAATCGGAATTGAGGGGTTGTCGGCGAAAAGGGCTTGTTCTTCACTGACGACAGTGGACTCCGATGAGGCGGGAAGAAATGTTGCGCTGTCGTTCTCTTGAACTTCGGACAGGCTGCCGGCTAGGGGTCCAGCCCAACTACCGATCATGAGCCAGATGACCGCTGCGCCAACCGCCAACCACAGTGCGCGTCGCCCCCGCTTAACTGAGTTTTTTCCCGATGAATCATTCCGTGTACTTAACCCACTCATGCGCTCAGCGTTGCGTATTTGAGTTCAACTTGCAAGCAAGGATTAAACGTGTCACCTGCCCGGCGTTTTTTCAAATGGAAGGAAAGTGCTTGCGAGTAGGCTTCGGATTGTGTTTGACCTGATCGCGGGACTGCCGGTTCATATTCTTATCGTTCACACAGCTGTGGTGCTTATTCCACTGTCAGCAATTGGCGCAATTTTGATCGTAGCCCGACCAAAAGCATTGCGACTATTTGGAGCCGCCACCGTAATCGGGGCCACGGTCGGGGTCGTTGCGAGTGTGATCGCAGAACTCTCTGGCAATCAACTGGCCGAACGAGTCGGCTGGCCCGAAGAACACGCCAATTATGGCGAGTTATTTCCGTTTGCCGCTTTGGCTTTCCTATTGCTCCTGATCGTATTTTGGGTTCTTGCTCGGGGGGTTCCACTGAATCGAAATAGACCACTGGGGCTCAAGGTCTTTGGTGCAGTATTAATTGTGGCCGCGATCGGGATTAGTTTTTTCACGGTCCTCACAGGTTACTCCGGGTCGAAAGCGACATGGTCAGAAATTGTTGAGACCACGCAACCGGGAACCTTCATCGAAAACTGACTGAAAACTAACTACTGTGTTGAGGCTCCTTCTAACACTTCTTTGTAGTACGCCTCTTCTTTATCCTTTCCAGGGAAGAACAAGAGGGATACCGAAAGCCCAATCAAGGTGAGAACCAATGCCACCGCTATCGCAGCAGATTTTCCGTCGGTGAATGCTAGGGCGGCGCCTTCAACGATTTCCTTTGCGACTTCTTTGCTGTAGCCCTGAGAAACTTCAACGGCACTTGAATAGGAAGAAATGAGTTTACTGGTCAACTCAGGGGTCACAGCCGATTGGTCGCTCGCGGGCAGAGCAGAAAGTTGGGATTTGATCGACCCGGCGTAGGCAACCGCGAGTAGCGCACCCATGAGGGCTTGAATGACTGCGCCACCAAAATCGCGAGTCAGGTCAAGAAATGCCGATCCCATACCAGCTCGCGCAGGTGGGACCGAACTCATTAATGCGCGGGAAGCGGGAGTGGCAGCTAAACCAACTCCAGTCCCAACGAATGCATAGGCAACAAAAATCCACAGGAGGGAAGCTTCGTCCGTCCATTTAAGTAGCATGATTGTGAAAGCCAATGCCACAGAACCCAGTCCCCAAGCAAAAGCGAACCGGCTGCCACGTTGGATTACCAACTTGCCCGCCAACGCCCCAAAAATCATTGTGCAGATTGAACTTGGGACCACAACAAGTGCGGCTTCAAGGGCTGAGTAGCCGAGAACATTTTGGGTGAACTGTTGGCCAATAAACATGGCTCCAATGAGGGAACCGAAAGTAATCGCACTGGATAAAAATGCAACCCATAATGTACGAGCTTTGAGTAGGGGTAAATACACCAATGGACGTGACGCCTTTGCCTGCCGCCATACGAATAGGGAGAGGAAGACAATTGAGCTGCAGAGAACAGCAATGAGTGTCAGGTCAATTCCTTGAGCGGACAAAATTATCGCGGTAATTAGAGTGATAACACCGAGTATTGAAAGAACGCCGCCAAGGTGATCAACAGCACCTGGGTCCTCGTCGCATTTCCACGGTAGTGAGATCAGTCCCAGAATTAGTGCTGCGACGACGAGTGGAACCGCTATTAGAAATACCGAACCCCACCAAAAGTACTGGAGTAACCATCCGCCTATTACTGGACCGATCGCAGCCACTCCGCCTCCGATACCGGACCAAAGGGCAATCGCGGTCACCTTTGCGTGATTGCGATAGAGGCTGGAGATCAATGAAAGGGTCGTGGGGAAAAGTAGCGCGGCGGCAAGCCCGGATGTGAACCGACCAAGAACTAAAATTTCTACATTTGGAGCAAAAGCCGACAGGAACGCTGTGGGGACGGTCAGGACTGCGCCAAGAACAAACATCAACTTGCGTCCATAGCGATCAGCAATTGCGCCAAAATACAAAACCGTTGCCGCGAGGCCCAATGCAAAGGCATTGGCAACCGCTGTTAGTTGATCTTGGCTTGCATTGAGTTCACGCCCAATCGACGGCAACGCCACGTTCGCGACACTGAGCGAGATGTTAGAAACGATCGCGCCAGTAACCAAGGCCAACAACACGAGTTGGCTCTTTGGCGGTCGATCTGTCACGGGCAATGAATTGGAGATCGGCACAGATGTTGACATTGCGTCAGGGTATTGCATTCACGACTGTGGTGGGTCGAGGTGACGTTGTCGGGCGGTGCGCCTAATCTCCCACGGGGGTCAAGCTCTTGGCTATCCGAACTAATTGCTGTGCGGAAAGATTGTTGCCGCCGTAGGTTTCGATCCAGATTCGGGTTGGGCGTAACCCGTTTGCCCCAGGCAGTGTTACCTCAAGGTGTCCGCCGTACTTGATGACATCGGCTTTAGTGCATTTTTTAGATGAGGCTGGATCGCAGTAGGCCTGTACGAATGCTTTGGATCCATTAATAGTGGTTCTTAGGACCGTGGCCCCATTACCAATGTCAAAGCACATGGGATTGCCTTCAGTGATGGTGAAGTTGCGGCCATTGCCTTTCCCGTATTGCACGGTCAGGTTTTGCTCCGTGCCTTTTTGGCAAAGATCATTACCGCCCAAGTGTCGTGCTGTGAGTCCGGCAGTGAAGGAAGGTTCATAAACCGTGTAGGTCACCCCAACCTGAATGTTTTCATAAGCATCGCTTGACCCCATGGCCTGAATGGGTGCAGCGGTACCAATGATGAATGCGGTGGCGGCAATTACTCCAAGAACTCGCTTCACTTTGTGTCCTCTCGCTTAATCGGGGATATTAATTAGAGATATAAATCAGAGACAGTCCTTTCTCATATATGTTCTCACGGCGGGTGGGTGCTACCGGTTTTATCCCCCAAAAATCAAGACCACCGTTACTCGGCCAAATTCATGCGACTTCCGGATACCGGAAATCAGAGTGAGCTTTTCCAATTCAATCGTTCGCAACTTGTGACCTATCACTCCATTTACGCGTTAATTGAGTCTCAACATTGTCGCGAACATGTCGCAGTGCGAAATATGCACATAGGTTGTTTATTGAAATTAAAGATCTGAACAGATCGGATCGCCGTCAATTTATGGAGTGGAGTTAAATAATGAGAAAATTCGCAAAGAAATTTGCGGTACTAGCAGCGGTTTCAGCGCTCACGCTGACTGCATGCTCGAGTGATTCAGATGCTGGCGGCAGTGACCAAGGAGATACCGTTGCCGCACTCAACAGTCTCAGTGGGATTTCACTGACAGTGGGATCTAAGGACTTCGATGAAGCCCTAGTTCTGGGAGAAATGCTGGTCCAAGCATTTGGTGCAGCCGGCGCCGAAGTCGGTAATCAGGTTGGCTTGGGTGGCACCAGTGTCGCTCGAACAGCGTTGACCTCGGGTGAGATCGATGTTTACCCGGAATACAACGGAACCGGTTGGGCCGTGCACCTTGAGCAAGAAGACCCCAGCTTTGATTCAGCGCAATTAACCGCAGACGTCAAAGAGTTGGATCTTGAGAAGAACAACATTGTGTGGATTGGGCGTTCACCGTTCAACAACACGTATGGATTTGTCTCGAGCCCCGAAGTGACCGAGGCCAATGGTGGACCTTTCACCACGCAGACATTTATGGAATACGTACGCGACAATCCTGATGCAACGGTCTGCATGGAGACTGAATACCCTGACCGCCCAGACGGTCTGATCTTGACCGAAGAAGCAACAGGTATTGAAATGCCTGATGCCCAGGTCAGCATCTTGGATACCGGCGTGATCTACACGGAAACCGCAAACAACGTTTGTACGTTCGGTGAGGTTTACACCACTGATGGTCGTATTCCCGCACTTGACCTCACCTTGGTTCAAGACACCGGAATCAACATCGTTTACAACGTGTCAGCGACCATGCGCGGCGAGACTTATGAACAAGCCCCAGATCAATTTGAGGCAATCGTCGCAGCAATTTTGGAGCCACTGGATAACGACACAATGGCTGAGTTGAATAAGCGGGTTTCTGCTGATGGTGAAGAAGCCTCGGCTGTTGCCAAGGACTTCCTCGTTACGAACGGAATTATCGCAGGTTAGTTGTTGTGGGCGTGAGGACAGATTTCCTGTCTTCACGCCCATATCCATTTCCGTTGGGTAATCAATAACAAAAAGGAACACGCATGGACGGCATTCTGAGTTGGTTCACATATCTGTCAACTCGTGGGGATTTGGTCACGGAGACCTTGATTCAAACATTGACCTACGTAGTTTTAGTTACTCTTTCAGCAAGCATATTTGCAGTCTTGTTGGGAATCGCCACTCGTAATCGCCCATTGGCAAAAGAGTTGTCCATGTCGATTGCGAGCGTTTTTCTCACAATTCCAAGCCTGGCGCTGTTCACCATTTTTATTCCCATCGTCGGTTTGGGATTTAAGCCTTCTTTCATCGCACTATTTCTCTACGCATTGCTTCCGATTATGCGTAACACGACCGCGGGCCTTGATTCTGTGGACGCCAGCGTTTTGGAGTCAGCAAAGGGCATGGGTCTGACCCCAACGCAGATCCTGCTGAAAGTGCAACTACCACTCGCATGGCCCATCATGCTGGCTGGAATTCGAGTCTCCGCGCTGCTGACAGTGGGGATCTCGGCAATTGCAACGCTCGTTGCAGGTGGTGGTCTGGGTGATTTCATCAAGAGTGGACTCGCCCGCCTCCCGTTGCCTAACTCACTGGAGGCAATTTGGACAGGTGTGATCCTGTCCCTCGCTTTAGCTTTTGCAATCGACCTACTTCTTCGTGGCATTGGTCGGGTCACTACTCCGAGCGGAGTGCGCTCATGAATCTTGAGGAGAACACGGTGGTTGACAATTCAGAACCCTGCATCAAGTTGGAAGGCGTGACCAAGTTCTATCCGGGTGTCAGTGCACCGGCTGTTAAAGACCTGACACTTGAGGTAGCTACGGGCGAAATCCTTGTCCTCGTCGGTCCTTCAGGCTGCGGAAAAAGCACAACATTGCGATTGATTAACCGAATGATCGAGCCGTCTTCGGGGAGCATTATTTACGAAGGTGAAGACGTCACCAAGGGTGATCCCAATGAACTACGCCGCCGCATGGGTTACGTCATTCAGCAGGTGGGACTGTTTCCACACCGAACAATTGCTGAGAACATCGCCACCGTCCCGCGACTACTCAAATGGCCCAAGGCAAAAATCAATGCGCGCGTTGATGAACTCCTCGAGATGGTGTCAATGGACCCCAAGCTTTACCGAGACCGCTACCCCAAGGAACTTTCGGGAGGTCAAGCGCAACGCGTTGGTGTTGCTCGCGCGCTTGGTGCGGATCCCGATGTCTTGTTAATGGACGAGCCATTCGGTGCTATCGACCCCATTACGAGAGACAGATTGCAAAATGAATTCCTCCGCCTGCAAGAAGAGTTGAAAAAGACCATTGTCTTTGTCACCCACGACATTGACGAGGCCGTCAAGATGGGCGACCGCATTGCAATCCTGCGTGATCAATCTGAAATTGCACAGTTGGACAAACCAGAAGTGATCTTGACCGATCCCGCTGACTCCTTTGTTGAGAACTTTCTGGGGTCTGGGGCAATTCTCAAGACTTTGACTCTGCGGCGGGTACGGGACATTGAGTTATCCCAACCGTTGGTGATCAAGCGTTCCACTAATCGCTCGGACGCGATCTTGGCGTTGCACGATTCCTACTTTCCTTATGCGGTCCTCCTTGATGACCACGACCACCCAATTGCCTGGGTTGATGAGCGCGCATTGAATCGCTCGGACTCCTTAGAGCGAGCCGGTGCGAGTATCACGGTGCAGCTGCAACCCGAGGACACTTTGCAAGATGCCTTGAGTGGAATGTTGCAAAGTTCCGCAGGCATGTCCGCGGTTGTTAACGGGCGTGGCCAATATTTGGGAACTTGCACGATCGAGTCACTTGCTTCCATGTTGATTTCGCAGCCCAATGGAGCGAGCGCATGAGTACTCTCGCGGCGACACCCAAGAGCAGTTCCGCTGCAACATTGCCCTCCCAACGCAATATGCGAATGACACAGTTGGATCTGATTGTCACGCCAATTTTCTTTGTGATTTTGGCAATCCTGCTCGCTGTGGTGTGGATCTACTCTGACTTTGATCGCACAACAACAAGCATCCTGGAACCGAGTGGGCTGTGGACCCAGTTCAAGCAGCAAATTTATTTAGCACTGTGGTCAACGGCGCTCGTCATTGTTATAGCAATCCCGCTAGGGATTCTGGTGACGCGCGAAGGCGCCCCTCGCTTCAAGAACAACTTGGTGAGCGTTTTGGGACTCGGTCAAGCGATACCTGCATATGGCCTGATTGTTCTGTTCTTTGTCGCTTTTGGGCAGGGTTCCTTCACCGTGATCTTGGCGCTGGCCACCTTCGCTTTGCTGCCTGTCCTGCGCAACACGATCGTGGGACTCGAACAGGTAGACCAATCGGTGATTGAAGCCGGTAAGGGCATGGGGTTAACCAGTATTCAGAGGTTGCGAAAAATTGAACTGCCCCTCGCGGTTCCGGTGATTATGGGAGGAATTCGCACCGCCACGGTGATCAACGTAGGTATGGCTACCTTGGCCTACCTAATTGGCGGTGGTGGTTTGGGAGAAACAATTGCAGCTGGACTCAAGAATGGTCGGCCAACCGCAATTTTCGTTGGTGCCGTCCTTGTAGCGTTGATTGCACTCGCCCTTGACTTTCTCGGCGGGTTGGCCCAGCGTTATCTTCGACCCAAGGGGCTTGCTTAATTTCCTTGCTTAATTTCACCGCGCGCGAACCCGCCACTTCGGTGGCGTCATAATCGACGACTCTGCTTCATCCTCGGAGCTGTTGCCGCGAGACATTGTCGCGAAATCTGTGACCTGGACGAGGCTTTTTGAGGTCTCAAGCGTCTTGTGAGCCAGACCTATCGCTAGATTGTCATGACAAAAGGTGAGGAGCGGGTGTGAAATTTAAGGTAGGCGTCACCACTCTCCTCTGTTACCTACTTGCAGCGACAATCATTGGTATTGGCGGTTCTGGCGCCAAAGCGGAAGAAACTATTGGGGGAAACGCGCTGTTCGGGAAAGTCATTCTGCTTGACCCGGGCCACCAGTTAGGTAATTCCAATCCAAAGTTCGCGAAACAAATGGCGCAGAAGAAATTCAACGGCACCACGGTGAAGGGCTGCAACACGACAGGAACGGCAACAAACTCTGGCTACCCGGAGGCAACCTTTAACTGGAAAGTAGCCAAGCAATTAAAAACATTGCTGGAAGCCCGCGGTGCCCAAGTCCACATGACTCGAGACACAAACTCGCGCAACAGATGGGGTCCGTGTGTGTGGGACCGAGCCAAAAAAGCAAATAAAATCGGCGCGGATGCCATGATCAACATTCATGCTGACGGTGCTTCATCTCGAAGTAAGGGTTTTTTCGTACTCGCTCCGGGTCTGGTCAAAGGCTGGACGGAGGATGTTGTTAAACCCGGTCGCAAACTGGCAAATTCAATGATCTCTGGCATGAGTAAAGCGGGAGCCCCGCCTTCCAACTACATTTCGAATCAACTGATGGTCTCCACGAACACAACTGGTTTGAACTTCAGCGATGTTCCGTCGGTGACCGTTGAGCTAGGCAATATGCGCAATAGGTCAGATGCTAAGCGTATGGAGTCAGCGAATGGACAACGCCTTTATGCGGACTGGCTGCTTGCCGGGCTTGAAACCTACTTCATAAAAAATTCCTGAGAGGTAGCCGAAGTTTTCGTGGTGCATCACCGCAAAAACGTGTCGGCACTACTTAGCACCGGTGAGTCTTTTTGGTGGGAACTTTTGCCAGTGGGAGCGGTACCCACGATCTTGCTTTTTATGTTGTTTATAGTCGATTCCAAAGCGAATTGATTTATCCCAGTTTCACTATTGAGAGAGCGAAGCGACTCATCACTATTGAAACAAAGGATGCAATCTATCTCAGGACAGAGTTGTGCCCCGGGGAATGTTTGTGACCTTCCGTGGGAACTTGAAAATTCACCCTAAAGGAAAATAATGCTGCCCGTACTGCTGTAGGCAGGTTGCCTCGTGCACACCCAACCACCCGTGTTGTCGTTGGGGAATTGTGCGTAACTGGGACCCCAACCCTCACCCGCTCTGCCAGAGAGTGAATCCCAGTCAAGATCGAGGGTGGCACTGTTGGCAACGGCGAAATCAGCGCATTGTTGTGCAGTGAATTTGGTGGGTGTGGGGAACGCTTGTAACGGAATGTATGGAGCAGCGCCACTGACGCTCGTGGGTGCAACCGCCCGAGCAGCTTGAACGATCAAGGTCGAGCCCGTGAAATAGGTCCACATGGCGATCGCTCGCGAACCACTCACAGCCAATGCGGTCGGATCCCCACCGAAGCTCCCACTGGCTGAAATATTCGGTGAGTTACCCGTTGGAGTGCTCAGTGGGTTGGACCAGGTCACCCCGCCATCATTGCTATTGACTGATTGCACAATGGCGCTCGAGAAACTAATTACGACCTGCCACACGGCGGTCACCTTGGAACCACTCACAGCCACGATAGGACTTACCGATAAATCGGAGGCACCGGAAAGATCAGGTGTGAAAGCGCCTTGAGGGGTGGCGCTCGGTGAAGTCCAGGTAACTCCACCGTCACGGCTCGATGCGCTCTGGGTCACCAAACCAACACCATTCGAGCGTGTCCAGACTGCAACGACATTGTCCCCATCCATGCTCACGGATACATCGTTAGCATCCTGAGAGCCATCGGAGAGATCTGGAGTTCCCGTACCAATCGGTGTTGATGCTGGGCTCGCCCACGTGACCCCGGAGTCCGTGCTGAAAGCGGTCTGGATTACGTAATTCGTTCCATTGGATCGTTTCCACACAACAACCGCTTGTGAACCACTGACGCTCACTCGACCCAACGCCGCATCTTGCCCAGCAACAGAAAGTGCTGGCGCTACTGCGCCAGTTGGCACCGACGTTGGATTTGTCCAATTCGCACCTCCGTCGGAACTGCGGGCGACCGATACCAATCCTGTGGCGGCGACGTACCACGAGGCAACCACTGTTGTTCCGCTTACGGCAACAGCAGGGGCGAGTGCACTTTGGGCGGAATCACTGAGAGAGGGACTCGAACCTGGAGTTGTAGTTGGATAGGACCATGTTACGCCGGCATCACTGCTGTAAGCCGATTGCAGGACGTCGAATCCACCAATATCGAGAAGCCATGTAGCAACAACGTTTTGACCGCTTATGGAAATCTGAGGTGCTTGCGCATCCGCTGCAAGGTTTGACAGATTTGGGGTCGAAACCGTCGGAGTAGTCGTTGGGTTAGACCAGGTCACGCCCCCATCTGAACTCTGGGCTGTTTGCACAACATCGAAGCCACCGAGCGGAAAGACCCAAACAGCAACGGCATTGTTGCCACTCATAGCCACACTGGCGGCGGAGTCAGCCGCGCCAATGCCTGAAAGGTTGGGAGTGTTGGCGCCCTGCGGTGTTGAAGTAGGAGTGACCCACGTGGCTCCGCTGTCCGAACTGTAAGCAACTTGAATTACCGTTTGTCCTAGTGTGAAGGTATCTCCCGACCAAACAGCTGTGGCCTTGTTACCGCTCATGGCAACGGCTGGAGAGCTAGAGGCAATCGAGTCATTTGAAATATTCGGTGTGGCTAAACCGACTGGCGTCGAATCTGGTGAGGACCACGCCGATCCCACTGAACTGGCCGAGAGTGGACCCTGTGCCGAGCCTGTAATGAAGAGAACGATTGACGCTACAGCGAGTGAAAGGGTTGCACGGTTCTTCATGGATGCTCCAATGCACGATTCGGTTATGGACACCCCTGCGCCTTCGGGAACCTAGTCTCCTATGTGTGGAATCAAGCCCACGCATCAGTGTGTTCACTGGATTCAGGAGACCGGCTTCGTTGACGCCTCAGAGAGTGCAGCCCGTTGCAGTCCATCAATAATTAGGTCCAATCCGTACTCAAATGAGTTACCAAATGAGTATCCGGGCGTGAGCACGTGTTCGGTGGTGAACGCTGTCAGCGTTGGATACTCCACGGGATCGAACGCGGCTGTGATCTCCTGTGCTAGCTCGATCAAGGCATCTCCACCAGTGGCAGGAAGGTTGGCCTCTTCGAAGGCGAATCCGAAAATATAACTGTCCAGGATCGCGTAGGCATGTGCGGTGAGTTGCCAGGACAAACCACCTCGGCGCAAACATGCGAGTACGGCCTCATGGTGGTGCAGGCTGATCGGGCCAGGTGAGGTTCGCGACTCCATGAGCGGTGCAGCCCATGGATGCTGGTTCAATGCGTGACGCGCGGATATACATCGAACCCGTATAGCTTCAACCCACGGCAAGTGATCCGGAGGAAGGTCAATGTCAGCGAAAACCCGTTCCACCATGCCGTGAAGGATCGCATCCTTTGACGGCACGTAGTGATAGATCGTCATGGGTTTCACGTCGAGTGCTGCAGCGAGCCGACGGATCGTGAATGCCTCGAGACCGATGCTGTCAGCCAGGGTGAGGGCAGCGTCAAGCACGCGCTCACTTGTGAGCGGAGATCGGGCTGGGGACATGGGGCTCCTCGGGGGTAATTTGATTATTGTACTAAGTACGAGTACTGTGTCGATTATATCGTACAAAGTACGAAATTGTGAAAGGATTCCTGATGCCTCCAGCCCCAACCATGCACGCTGTAGTGGCCCCCCGTTATGGCGGTGCCGAAGTCATTGAAGCTGCCGTCGTGGAGCGACCCGCAATTTCCAACACTGAAGTCTTAGTTCAGGTTCAGGCGGCGGGGCTTGACCGTGGGGTCTGGCACCTAATGACCGGGACGCCTTATCTGATCCGCCTATTGGGGTTCGGTTTCACCCGACCCAAACAACCCATCCCAGGGTTAGACCTCGCCGGTGTTGTCGTTGCAGTTGGAAAAGACGTGGAGCGCTTCGCGGTCGGGGACGAGGTGTTTGGTGTGGGGCGGGCGACATTTGCCGAGTACGCGGTGGCACCTGAAGGAAAACTCAGCCACAAGCCGACAGACATTGAATTTGAGACTGCAGCGGTCACGGCTATCTCAGGCGCTACGGCCCTGCAAGCACTCACCGACATTGGTCGCCTCTCAACCGGGCAGTCAGTACTTGTCATCGGTGCGTCAGGAGGTGTTGGGAGTTTTACGGTGCAAATTGCAGTAGCCCTTGGAGCGCATGTCACGGGAGTGTGTAGTTCGGCAAAGGCCGCTGCGGTAGCAAAGTTAGGAGCCGAGCGCGTGATCGACTACGCATCGGAGGACTACCTCGATGGTAGTTCGAGCTACGACCTGATCATTGACGCAGGCGGACTCAATCCCGTGCGTAAACTCAAACGAGCACTTACTCCACGCGGCACACTCGTCATTGTTGGCGGTGAAGGAGGTGGAAAGTTCACGGGAGGCATCGGCCGAAATCTAAGAGCAGCCGTGCTATCCCTGTTTTCGCGCCAGCGACTCACCGCCTTCATGAGCAGGGAGAAGTACGAGACCACAGATCGTCTTGCCACACTCCTTTCCGATCGTTTGGTGGATCCTCTAATCGGCGGCCGATATCCACTCGACCGGGTCGGGGATGCAATTGCCGATTTAGAGGCTGGGCGTATCGCAGGCAAGGCAGTTATCGTCATGCAGCCCACTAGTGAATCCGTTAATTTCCCCAGCTCAATGGGTTGACGTTTCATCGGATGCCTTGAAACACTTAATCTTTGTTGATGTAAAAAAATTGTAGGTCATTCCTGCAGTCGGGATATCGGGGCAAACAAAATCTGCGAAGTTTTCACAATTAACATTCATGTTGACGCTGCTTGGTCGGGTTACCAATTGGCATATTCAATGATCTCCAAAAATAACGCGGGACTGGGGCAATCCTTTTCTGAACCCCGACCGATCTAGAGCATCTGAAATGGGGAACAGGGGTACAGGCAGCTTCGTGCTCCTCATGCTCAATTTCTAGGTTCGGTGTGATTTTGGTCCAGGGTTCACAGCTCAGGTCTGGCGGGATTTGAACGACATGTCGAACTTCATAACGACATTGAGCGAAAGTGCTTGGGGCATAATAGCCATATGAACCCGGCGGATATTACCCAAAAGCCTGATGCCTCTGACGGGACTTCGCTGCGAGTGTTGTACGTTGAAAATGATCAATTTACTCGAACGACAATTGCTGATGGTCTATCCGAGTTAGGTTTTACGGTACGTGCTGCTACGTCGGTTTCAGAGGCAATGGAATATGCAGTCAGTTTTGATCCACACGTCGTTGTGACAGATCTAGATCTCGGGCCAATTGGGATACCGTCAGGCGCAGATCTCCTAGTTCGTATGTCGCTGGAGCGTCCTTGGCTGGGGATGGTTGTGCTTAGTATTCATCGGGATGTACGAATCGCGCTTGCATCTGAAATTGAGTTACCGGCAGAAGTCGTCTATGTTGTCAAATCAGATATGCATTCAATGGCAGACCTTGAACGAGCGATAAAGGAAAGTTTGGAAGGCGTGCAGGGCGCGCGTGAGCTGGATTTCGTAGCCAATGAATGTGAACCTCTGCGCCCCATAGTGCTTAGCCAAACACAGGGGGAGGTGCTGAGGTTGATGGCCGAAGGTCTCTCGAATAGTGCGATCGCCCAGCGCCGCGGCATATCGATTCGATCCGCTGAAAGTCTGGTGCAACGGACTTTTCAAGCACTTGGACTGACGGATACACCCGACATCAACCCACGGGTTGCTGCAGCACGTCTATGGCACGAAGGTGCGGTTTCCATCAAACGAAACCCGACACAAAGTCCCTGATGCAGATGGGTCAATTGCAGCAACGTTCGTCCGGAATTTTTGGTTCATACGCTGTTTCTTGGCAGTTGTGGCTCATTGTTACTCCGTTAGGCATCGTAGGTTCAGCTTCGCTCGTTCTTGATGCGAATGTGGACAGCGTGGCTGTTGCTCTCGCTGTCGGACTAATCGGCGAAGGCGCAATAGGTCTGGTGTATTACGTTTCCACTTTCTTGCATAGATCGAATTTTGAATTGAGCAAACGCAATTGGATTCTTGGCACCTGGGTCCTTGCCAGCGTCGCACGAGGTGGAGTCGTTTTCGCGGTCACCGTAGTCGTAGCAGGTCAGAGCTTGCGCGGTGATCAATTCGAATTAGGCGTTGTAAGCCTAGTCATTGTGGGAGTGCCCATTGCGGCACTTGTGTCATATTTACTTAGCAGTGTCACGGAATATAGAGCTGAAAACCGATTGCTTGCTGAGAAAATTCGTGAACTTGAATATTTGGCCGGTAATCACCAAAAAATGCTGACCGAGTACCAAGTGGGCTTAGAACAAACTTTGCATCAAGTTGTGCACCCCCAAATTCAATCCCTGTTGTTGCAGGTAGGTAGCGCTGAACTGGCGGATAACAATCATGAACTTGAAGCGTTAGCACTCCGCATTGATCAGGAGGTCATGTCTGAAGTTCGGGAGTTGAGTCATTCGATCTCTGAGTCCCCGACCCCTATTAGTGCCGGGGGTGAGGGAGAGCCGCGCCGATTGAGTTGGTCAGATTTCCTGGTGTCAGTGATCGCGGGACCGATTCCCCTCGGACTCACTCTTGGGTTTGTATTTTGTTTGCGCCTTCCGGTTGAATTGAGCCCGGGCGGCTCGGGTGGTTGGCTACGTACGTTGCTCACCCTCGGAACTATTGGCCTGCTTATCCTTATTACTAATCCGGTGCGGCATCACATCGAGCGCTCTTGGCCGACTTGGGCCTCGCTGTTCGTTGGGATATGCATTTATCTCGTTATCTTTGTGGCTTCGGTGCTGACAATCAGGGAGTCAGCCGCACTTTGGCCCACTGGTGAAATGACTGAGTGGCTCGGTGGTCGGTTTCCACGTGAGTATGCAGGTGCGTTGTGGCTTGTGGCAGGAGCTCTAGCAGCCAGAGCAGTCCAAGCTTCACAAGAACACCGCCGGCTTGATGCTAAACGACTCACCTCTGCCAAGGACTCACTCGTCGGCGAGTTGGGTAGTTTGCAAACTGATGCATCTCGTGTCCGAGATCAATTGGCACAAGTTTTGCATGGTTCGGTCCAGAGCCGTCTTGCTATTTCCGCCCTGTTGCTCCATGAAGTCTCAGCAGTGAAGTCACGTGACCCCGCGCGTTTTCTGAGTGATGTAAATCGAATCCGCGAGATTCTGGAGTCAATAGAATCAGCACTCCTAGTTCCCAGTGATGATCATTTTGTTGGCAATCCGCTAGTTCACGCAGAAGAATTTCAACAAGCTTGGCGTGGCTTAGTGGAAATCGAGATCACACTCCAGCAAAGTGCTCGGAAAATACTTGGGAATTCTCCCTTGGCCGTGGAATTGGTGTTCGAATTGCTGGGGGAGACCGTTTTAAATGCCAGTCGGCATGGCCACGCACGCAACATGTCCATTGACATTGACACTGGAGTGAATTCCGAACTATTAATAAAGGCGATCAATGACGGTGAAAGGCCGCCCATCCATCTCATCCAAGGCCTTGGCATGCGTAGAGTGATTGCGGCAGGCGGCTCGTGGAAGTTAGATGTGCTGGCACGTGAACAGGTGTGTGCCGAAATAGTGATGCCTACATCTCTGTGGGCAAGTCAGTAGCCACCAACTCCATTGTGCAGTAAAACCCGGTGATGAAACGTATCCCAACGCAGGATCTATCCCCTTGAAACACAAATATCTGGCTATCTTGTTATCTTTTGACATCTTCTATTTGGCGACTCGATCCGAGAGGTAATTTCATGGCAGGTCTGAGTAGGCGCCGATTTATTGCGGGGGTGACAGGTTTGGCCGTGGGATTGGGTGTCACGACAGATGCTCTTGGGAGAGCGCTGGCATCTGTTCCTCGGGCGCGCGAGGTGCGAACAACCTTGTTGGAGACTATAAAGTTCTCATCGAGACCAGTTCGTGGCAGCTATCACACGTTGGTCAAAGGTGCGGGCGAGGAAGTCATTACCCGCCTCGACGTCTTGGGGCGAAGTGCGAACCCTAAGCGGGTGACAACGCGCCGCTCGCTTTTTTACTTAGCGCACCTGTCTGATATTCACCTGATTGATGCGCAAACACCATCCAGGATGGAGCCCATGGTCGGTTTGGCCAAGACAACATTCTCTGATGCCTTTCGCCCGCAGGAATTGATGAGCACGCATGTGTTGGCATCCATGATGGATGCGGTTCGTGAAGCATCCATTAGTCAGGTGACAGGTGCCCCACTTGCGGCAGTTGTTAACACCGGCGACAGCGCTGACATGATGAATGATGTAGAGACCAGTTGGTATATCAGTGTGCTTGACGGTGGTTCAATAACCCCGAACAGCGGAACACCAGGAGTCTATGAAGGTGTGCAGGTGTGGGCAGATGCACCGTATGCCTACCACCCGGATGACCCGGCCCAGGATCCCTACGGGGAGTACGGGTTCCCGCAACTACCGGGACTACTAACAGCCGCTGTTAGTCAAGAGGTGTCGAGTCTAGGTTTGCCCGTGCCCTGGTACGCGGTTTATGGCAATCATGATTCAACTTTCATGGGAACCTTTGGAGTGCAATCCCAACTTCGTTCCTGGGCTGTTGGTTCTCGAAAGGCGGCAACCTGGGAGGCGCTTGGGGGAACTTCACTCGCAGGTTTAGCCTCCGAACCAAGTGCATTCCAGCGTTTTGCTAACTCCCTGCGCACTAACCTGGGCTTGGTTCCAGGTATTCATTCAGTTGCACCGGATTCTCGGCGGCGGTTGCTGGAGCGCACAGATTTCATGCAGGCTCATCTGGATTCGCCGGCATTTCCCGGTCCGGTCGGTCACGGTTTTACACCTGAAAATGTTTCTACGGGGCGCACATACTGGAAAGCCGACCCCGCACCATATATACGTCTGCTCGGTCTTGATACCTGTAACGAAACAGTTGGTGCTGACGGAGGCGTGCCCGAGGAGCAATTCGAATGGGTAAAAGCTGAACTGGATGCCGCCCGTAATGAGGGGGTTTTATGTGTGATCCTGAGTCATCACAACAGTTTGACATTAGAAAATGATGCTCAGCCGGTTTTTGGCGGTCCTAGGATTGTGCACGCCGAGGAATTCATTGCGGCATTATTGGAACGACCGAATTGCATTGCTTGGATGAACGGCCATACACATATCAACACCATAAATGCTCATAGTTCAGTCGATGGAAGCACCGGTTTTTGGGAGATCACGTCTGCCTCGGTTATTGATTACCCGCAACAGCAGCAACTCATTGAAATCGTGGACAATCGCGATGGGACTATTTCCATATTTGTCACCGCACTTGATCATGCCAGCGATGCCGAGTGGGTTGACGGGGATTACAGCACGCGAGGCCTTGCGTCCCTCAGCCGTGAATTTTCCGCCAACGATTGGGTTCAAAATCCACCCATGAGATGGGGCTCACCACTAGATCGCAATACTGAACTTTTGTTGCCAGCTCCCTTCGACATGTCACGAATCTCCGATTCAACGGTCGAGGCAACCATGATGACTGCACGTGCGCGCCTGATGAAAGCTGGGGTTGAAGCATGAGTCAGCTACGATTTCTCCGACGAATCTCTGCTCTTGCTTTCACGCCTGTGATTTTTGCCGCCATGTCAGGATGTTCGCAGATTGCGTCGCTGGCGCCGGTGAGCGGTGGACCGCTTCAAACAGTCAGAGTTGCGGTGCTCGATGTTTTGGTCCAGCAACAGGTACCGATTTTGGTTGCTCCCGTGTGCGTCCTAGGGGAAACTCAATTCACCTGTGAAGGAAGCACCATGGATGGGGACTCAATCCTTGCTGAAGCTACGCTCTCGGTGCCCTACAGCCTTGTTCTAACAGTTGGTAGCGAAATCATTTATTCGGGTGATGTTCAAAGCGTTATTGATCAAGCTGCAAAGAGCCAACTATGACACGTTTAAAGGCGAATCAATCATTAGGTGTGCGCACCTGGCCGATCGCAATTACGGTCGTCGTGATCAATGCGCTAGTGCAAGCCCTGCTCATCATTGCGAATCCAACTCCCCCTGAGACCTGGTGGATTTGGCCGCTGGCGATCACTTCATTTCTTGCCATTGCGTTCACCGCCGCAGTAGTTGTCGCTGCGATGACGTTGGCAGGCTGGGGCCAATGTCACTGGCGCACCGTCCTCATTCAAGTTCGGTCACGAGCGCTGCCCTGGCTCGGGTATGCAAGTGCATTAAGTTTCATTGCGCTGACGGGCTTCGTTTTCTGGATTATTCCTGGAATTATTGTGCTTGCGCTAACTCCATATCTTCCCTTCGCTGTCATCGGTGCGCGCCCCAACCCAGTGCGAAGTAACTTTCGGGCCATACGTGCTGGCTGGGGGCGTTGGATCGGGCTGTGCATCGTGTCCATCTTGATCGTTGCAGGAATCTGGCTGGGATCATCTTTGGCTTCATTCTTTATTCCCGGTGTATTGGGCGGCTTCATCACGTGGATTGCAACCGGACTCGTTGGCATTGCACTACTGCGTTTGTGGTTCCGCGCCTGGCAAAAAGTGAATTCAACTTCTACTGATATTTAACGTATTTGCAAAACCGCGATTTTGGTGTTTGCGCTGAGATGAGATAACGAGTAACTGGATCATTGACGCATTGTGATGGCACCATCGAATAGGTCACGTGTTGGGTTCCGTTGTAAGTGATCAAGGCAGAGTCGGATAAGTAGTTGGCCATTGTTCGTGCGCCGTTGTAGTTCAAGATATGGTCCCCGAGAGAGCTAATCACGACTGGACCGGTGGCAAGGTTCAGGGCAGCGGTTGCAGGCAGGAATCCGTGAAAGTAGTCGCTTGGAAACCCAGCGCAATTCGCTCCGCTGATGACCGTTTCCAAGGCGGAGTACATGCTTGTCCGGGCAGCTGCCTGAGCAGCGATCGTTGTCTCTTCGATCGACGGGTAGTCTGATAAGTCTCTACAGTTGACAACTGGATTCAGTAGACCCTGATCTTGGGGAACCACTTGTTTTGCGCTCGACCGCGTCTGAAATGTCGAAAGCCTGGAGTCATTTTTTGATTTTGGGCCAGTGAAAAGCGCTCTGTACGTGGAATTAATTTGGTCAAGGAGAGTTGGGTAGTTGAATTGATAAGCAACCTCTGAAAAAAGGCTATCTAATAATTCCCATCGATTGAATGTGACAGAGCCGATCACGACCTCACGATCGTTGATAGCGTCGAATATTCGTTGCAATCGGTAGCCCATTCGATTTCCAAAGAGCGATGAAAAAACTGTTTGAGTGGTCAAGTATGAGCTGGCTTGCTGAGTCATGTCTGATGTCACCGTTTGAGTTGGGGAGTATGACGCGTCGAGAACCAGCGTTCTAATCCTCTCGGGAAATTGTCGGGCATACCAGTATCCGACCCTGCTCCCATAGCTTTGTCCGATGAAATTCCATGCGCGAAAACCAAGAGCCAATCTCAATGCCTCGAGATCTCTAATCACATAGTAAGTGCCGAGGTAGGGGGCTACATCGACATTATTAGCAAGACATTCACTCGTTGCTGTCCCAACAATTCGGTATCTGTCAGAAACATATTCGTGCCAGTCAACTGGTCCTGTGGGTACGGGATATGTCTGAACAATGTTTGGGCAGTTTGTGAGCTGCGGTTGACTGAGACCTACACCGCGTGGGTCCCATGCGACGTAATCAAAGCTCGTTGTCACTCTGGAAGGCAAGACTCCGGGTTGCCAACCGGCGGCCATTAATCCTGATACCCCAGGCCCACCAGGATTAAACGTGAGAGCTCCGATTCTTTCCTCGGGGTCGGTTCGATGAATTGCCATCTTGATATGGGCATTGGTCGGGTTGTCAGGGTTATCCCAGTCGAGTGGAACGGTCAGGGTTCCACATTCAAAGTCAGTCAAAATAACACCAGCTGCCCGATTCGCCGCTGAACAGTCATGCCATCGAATGGTGCCGCGCGAGCTGTTGGAATCGGTGCCAGTGAGTCGCTCACCACCAGTGGATGCAGGTGCCAAAAATGCCGTTGACAGCATGCATGCCAGGAGTACCACGACCCATTTCATCCCATGAACCCTAGTTGGGCTTGATGCACTGAATGTGCGCAAATGATTTGACTCTCTCCTCCTCACATTAGATGTGCAGTAAAAACCGAGTACGAGTGGAAATCGAATATCGAAATTTGAAGAAAATAGGAGACCATTTCTATTAACAGAGCCCCACTCCACCCTGAAGGGAATCATTTGTGATGTTGTCACTGAAGTCTGGCGTTTCGGCTCACACTCAGGCCGGCGACTTTGGCAGCAAGATCACGACACCTTCCCTAAGTCGGGCAATGGTTCCCGTCGACGCGGAAGAGTATTCCGAGGCGAGCAACGTGCCATTCGGTTCAATCTCTGGGCTGGGAGTTTCCCCTAATCGGTCAGACGCTACCCACGGACCGCGCCCGAGTTAGGGGCCATCGAATGTCACTGTCCCGATACATCTACGCGGCTTTGGCGGCGTCAATCGTTGCGGTCGCAATGGTCACGTTCGTGCCGCCGTCCTACGCGACACAGTCGATCACATGCAGCGCCCCTGAGAAACTGGGTGACTTTTTCACCTGCACGCTCACCGACAACACCAGAAATCCGGGCGATGTTGTGAGTTGGAGTGTTCGGGATAACAGATACGGCACGAATTTGTCCCTAGGTGAAACAGTTTTTGTTCGGGATGACCTAAGCGCAACGCCATACGCTGTTTCGCCGGGAGATTTGCGTGCGGATTTCCCCGCGTTTACGGTGCAGGCAACAACAGCCGAGTCAGGCACCTCCTATTACACACATATGGTGACAGTTGCGGACGCGTCGCTAGTTGGGCCGACAAACGTGACTGTTGGCGGCACGTACACGTATGTCTTTTCACCAGATCCCCACCTGTACACCACCAATATTTCGGCCCAAATGGTTGCTGATGGCTCAGCTCCGATATTAGGAACTTCAATTGATGGTGGGCAGACTGTTGTATTCACCTGGACGCCCAGCACGGTCGGGCCTGTTCTTTTAGAGGCCCGCTCAGCAACACTTTCAGTGTTCCCCTCGGACGCGAACTTAGCGGTCACCGTGAATCCCGCCGACACGATGACTATTCATGGGGAGCCAACCGTGGAAGCTGGGTCATCGAATGTTTTCACTGTGGCGTCCGATGGATTTCCGGAGGGACGAATCACGGTGAGCGCGGGGGCTTTAGGGCCAATAGCTTCGCAAACTGTTAATGAAGGTGATGAAATTGTTTCTTTCACTTGGGTACCCGGGATTGCGGGTTCGTATTCATTGACAGCAACCGACTCGGCTGGGTACACATCTGCAGCGTTCACCGTCAGTGTTGTACTGCCAACCCAATACACGGTTGCTCAAACCCTTTTGGCGTCTGCGAAGAGCGCTCAATTATCTGCGGCGTCCGTGATTGCATCTAATTTAGCTGCGGCTCAGGCACAGTCCGCCTCTGCCTCCGTTATTAAAGCTGCCGCTAGCAAAGCGGCGGCGAGCATGCTGACGGTTAAGGCTCAATACTCTTCGGCGCAGGCGCTGCAAAAAACCATAAGTGATTTTGTGAAATATTTACCCGCATCCGAAAGGTCAAGTGCGTTACTTGGGGTAAATGGCACGGTCGCGGAAATGTCCACGGTTTATTACCAAGCTGAAAACAACATTGCAGCTTTTGACAGCCTGACCGGTGTGAGCGGTAACGCATCAAGCGGTACCAGTAGTAATAGTGGCGTCACGCAGTCTGATGCACTCAAAAACGTGACGAACTCCCCGGTCGTTACGAGCCAAAGCAGCCCAGACAAGCCATCACTGAGCAAGGCAGTGCTTGCTAAAACTATCGATCAACGAGTGTCTATTTCGTTCACCAAAAAGGGATCCACCAAGTTAACTAAGCAAGCTAAACAATTAATCACGAAAGCAGCAGAAATGCTCAAGGCGACACCCAAAGCAGTAATCACAATCCATGGGTACACCCCTGAAGGTGCATCCCGCCCGCAAGGCGGACACACACTTGACGACAGGCGAGCGCAAGTCGTCTACAAATACCTACTCGCAAAAGCCACCACTGGTGAGAAAAAAATCAGTAAGAAAGTTTTTGCAGCAAAAGTAACCACAGTTGGGGCTGGCGAACTATCACAAAGTTACGCCCCAAAGGTTGCAGCCATTAAAAACGGTGGCGCTGAACTCTTAGTCAAACAACAGAAACCAATCGGAGGTAACTCATGAAAAACCCTGTCGGTATCACTGTAGTAGCACTAGCTGCTATGGCCTTTGTTTTGGCTGGTTGTTCCTCGTCTGATGCACCAGCGTCGGACAGCGACACAAACCAGGACACCTCGATCACGATCGAAGGCACCCTGACTGGAGACGAGTCGGTCACTCTCGGAGACATCGACACCGGTTCGGGCAACGGAGGCGCGGAATGAAACGCGCACTGATCGCTGCGACTATCGCGGCTTTAACTATTCCTGTCGGTCTCGCGGGGCCTGCACAGGCGGGAAACGACGTGCACGTCCGACTCGACCCGCGCGACTGGACCTGGAGCGGAACAATCATCAAGTTGGTATGCCAAGAGCAGACTGCGTACCCCTTCACGTTGGGGCCGAATGCGGGGCTCCAAGAAATCTTCACCTACAACATAGGAACGGGGGACACCTGTGGGACGTCCGTATGGATTGCAGGCAACACGTTGACATCTGGTGACGCCTCATACCAAGGAAAGACACCATCGATAGAAGTCACTGATTCCTGGGTGGGGGACATGAAAGCGGATACGTACAGCGTAGCTAACGACGGCACGGCACTCGTCTATTACAACTTCGGTAAACTTGGGGACGGGTACGAGCTAAAGTTCTACCCCAGTATGTGGGCTCAGTCACTGCAGAACGTGACAAGCGCTACGGACAACACAGTCAGTCCCGCAGTGCAACGGTCGAAGAACACGGGCTACGTGACCCGTAACCCGAACCGTGTTACTGCTATGGCGAAACGGTTCGTCGCCGCTCCGAACTCACTGATCAACATTCATGGCTACGGGCCTGATAAGGATGTTGCGCTGGCACGAGCGAACCACATCCGTGACCATCTCCTCGCGGAGGTCACCCGTCTCGGTGGCGACCCTGACGAATACCCCGTAATGGTTATTTACGCAGGCGACCCCGACCATAAAAAAGGTGTCCACGTGACTATCCATCAACACGCCGCGTCATCCATCACCGTCCCCGAAGGTGGGGCGCTCACCATCGGAGGTGCTTCATGAAACGCACCCTGATCGCCGCCACGGTCGCGGCCCTGACTATTCCTGTCGCGATCGCCGGTCCCGCATATGCGAGTAACGACATTGCCGTCTCCGTGGACAACTCGCAGGGCACCTATCCCCTGTCTTTGTTTGTGAATGTGAAGTGCGAAAACGCATGGAGCAGTATCGGAGCGAAAGGTGCACCCGTAGTCGTTCCTGCAGGAGGCACCCTTGGTGAAGCGCCGTACTGCACCTTGGATTCCTATGGCAATGGGACTTATGAGTTCGGGGTGGGCGCGAACGGGCAGACCGTTATGTGCTCAGGTGACATCAATTCTCCGTACGTCGGGGGCCTTCAAATCCAGAATGCAACGGGAGATTGGGAGTGCACATACCCGATACCCGACCCTGATGGCGCGATCTTCACAGGCGTCAACTTCTTTTCGTTCGAAAAGAACGACGGTGTCTACAACTTTTCCATCAACCCGCTATTCACGACCGATGGTGTCAATAGGTTCAGCGTCGGAGTGGTCGCCGCGAACGATGTGAACGTCGGCGAGGGGCGCTCGAAGAACTCGGGATACATGACCTTGAACCCCGGCCGGGTCACTGCGATGGCGAAACGGTTCGTGGACGCCCCTGGTTCCCTTATCAACATTCATGGCTACGGACTCGACCGTGAAACCTCTCTCGCACGGGCTGAACATGTCCGTGACCATCTCCTGGCGGAGATCACCCGTCTCGGTGGTGACCCTGACGAATACCCCGTAATGGTTATTTACGCAGGTGATCCTGCCCATAAAAAAGGTGTTCACGTGACTATTCATCAACATG
>Ga0213861_10001035_pt1 | contig 24868 bp, 27 predicted proteins | sample PICome_4_FD_160110 | JGI IMG/M metagenome (GOLD analysis project Ga0213861, IMG submission 160110) | Coastal seawater microbial communities near Pivers Island, North Carolina, United States - PICO131 | ecosystem: Environmental > Aquatic > Marine > Coastal | place: USA: North Carolina... | reverse complement strand
CACAGACAAGCATTGACGATTACTCTAATCAATTAATCACAGAAGAGGGGTGGTGGAAAGCTAATCCCAACCTGTCTCCAACAGCACTTAGTCTTGAGGATGTTGAAGATTTATCTGAATTTTCATCTTTTACATTGGAGTGGAATCTAAGGCTAAAAGCAGAACAAAACGAATATGGAGAAACAAATACCTATTGGGATTGGACCGGAGTTAAAGAAAACCAAAGAGATGTAAATACCTACTATAAAGTAACAGAGGCAGACAACATCGAGGATTATCGGTTTACTCCTGTAAGCAGAGATCAAGCCCCTGAAGAGTTGATTGATTTGCAGTACAGTAATCTTGAAAATGTTGTTAACTATACACCACACATAGAGAGTGAAAAAGACCTAGAACTTGAACAAACAGTTATGGAAAATGATTTAGAGAATTTTGGCATCAGCACAGACCCAATTAATTACACCTGCTGGTTGTGTGATAGTGATGGATGCGACGAAACTATTTATGAAACTTTTCTCGACGATGGGAGTACAGTTCGCTATAGATGGTATAGGTTTAAAGACCAGCCAACCTTTCAAGAACTTAAAGTTGATTATCCAGATGTATACACAAGTGAGTATCTAGATGAATTACAAAAGCAAATAGAAAATATACAATCTAACTGGGATAGTAGTCAAGAGTTTATACCTACACCAAAAAGCTTAACTAATGTAAGGCTTGCGGAGCTAGACCATGGCTTAATAGTTGAACCACCAGAAGGACTTGAAATTGGTTGGGTACCTATTGTAATTGAGGTGTTTCACCCAAATGGTGAAGATCAAAATAGTATTGCCTTTTTAGAGATAGAGCTTGATGAAGATGTATATGGCGGTTTTGTATCTGGACGATAGTTGCCTTACATTTCTTGAGATATAAAGTATATATTCAGTTAATCCTTTTTAAAGACAAGTACTCCATTGTGTCCACCAAATCCAAAAGAATTGGACATTGCTGTTGATAGTTCCTTTTTTATGGCATTATTTGGGGTGTATTTTAAATCACATTCTTCATCAGGATTATTTAAATTTATAGTAGGTGGGATAACTCCATTTTTGAGGGTTAGAACTGAGACCATAGCTTCAAACGCACCTCCACCACCAAGTAGATGACCAGTCATAGACTTTGTAGATGAAATGTCTATTTCATAAGCTCGTTCTCCAAAGACAGTTTTTATTGCTGCAGTTTCATTTTTGTCATTTGCTGGTGTCGACGTTCCATGGGCATTAATGTAATCAACTTCATCTATTGTTAAACCTGCATCAGCAATTGCTTTTTGCATAGCAACTACGGCACCTTTTCCACCTTCAGCAGGAGCAGTGATATGAAATGCATCAGTAGTTGCACCATAACCAGCAACATATCCATATATTTCAGCACCTCTGTTAATTGCAGATTCCTCACTTTCCATTACTAAAACTGTTGATCCCTCTCCCATAACAAAACCATCTCTATCTTTATCAAAAGGCTTACAAGCTTCTGTCGGGTTTTCATTGTTAGTCGAGAGTGCTCGAATTTGAGCGAACGCCCCTATTGTCATGGCAGTAGTTCCAGATTCAGTTCCTCCAGCTATGACCATGTCCACAATTCCATTTTGTATCATATTTTTAGCCTCACCGACTGCATTTGCAGAAGCTGCACAAGCAGTTGTAATTGTTAGAGAGGGTCCCTCTATACCGTACTTAATAGCAACTTGACCTGTACTTGAATTAGGCATCAGCTGTGTAATAGCTAGAGGATTTATTCTTGAAGCTCCTCGTTCATCAAAGGTTCTAACTGCTTGCTCTGTTGAGCCAATCCCACCAATACCCGTTCCAAAAACAATACCTACATTGGGACCCAAGCGTTCATCAGTATTTAAATTTGCATCTTTTAGAGCTTCCTCAGTTGCAAATATTGAGAGCTGCGATGATTTATCTAACTTACGAGCTTGTTGCTTACCCATGTACTCATTAGCATCAAAGTTTTTAACTTCGCCAGCAAAAGAAACTGGGAGTTCACTTGTATCAAATGCAGTTATAGTATCAATCCCTGACTCACCGTTGATCAAGCTGTTCCAAGTATCAGGAACATTATTAGCCAATGGATTTATTGTTCCTAAGCCAGTAATTACAACACGTCTTTTAGACATGATTCTTTAGAGCTTAGAATGTAGTAAGTTTACGGCCTGACCTACTGTACCAACATCTGTAAGTTCTTCATCATCTATTTCAATTTCAAACTCATCTTCAAATGCCATAACAACTTCAACTATACCTAATGAATCAATATCTAAATCCTCTTCAAGCTTTGCTTCCATGGTGACTTTTTCAGCATCAATGCCGAGTTCATCTACAAAGAGATGCTTAACTTTCTCAAAAACTTCATTTACTTCCATGATTACTCCCCCTTAACTTAAGTTGTCAGTCCTCCATCAACTGGAAAAACCTGTCCCGTTATATATTCTGACTCATCTGAACCTAAAAACGCTACCATGTTTGCAATATCTTCTGGTTTACCCACTCTCTTTATTGAAAGTTGGCCTATAATCTCTTCTTTTTGTTGGTCATCAAGGAATGATGTCATGTCAGTATCGATATACCCTGGAGCAATAACGTTAGATGTAATGTTTCTTGAACCGAGTTCTTTGCTTATTGTTTTTGCTAAACCTATCATGCCGGCTTTAGATGCAGCATAATTTGATTGTCCCATGTTTCCACTAATTCCAGCAACAGATGAAATAAACACTATTCGTCCCCATTTATTTTTCATCATACCTTTTATAGCTCTTTGCGAGGCTCGAAAAGATCCCGTTAAATTTGTATCGATAACTGAATCCCAGTCATCTTGTTTCAATCTTGGAAAAATATTATCTTTTGTTATTCCTGCATTGTTAACCAAGATCTCAACGGATGAGAACTCTTTTTCAATCAGTTCAAAACATTTCTCGACTGAGTCATTATCTGTGACATCAATCTGAACGGCTATAGCATTACCACCATTGGCTTGAATAGAATTTACGACTTCAACTGCCTGTTCCTTGGAGTTCGAGTACCCAACAGCCACATTGGAGGTTTCAGCAAGTTTTTGGGCAATAGCTTTGCCAATGCCTCTTGAACCACCTGTTACTAAAGCTGTTTTCATTATTGAATTTCTTTTTTTCCATGAACAAAATAATCTATAGATTCTTGTATCACATCTACACCAGTTCCATCAAATTCTGGTAAAGCTGCATCTGTTTCCCCTAAGGGAGTTACACGCTGACCTAATTTAATTGCTGCAGCACCCCATGCAAGTCCTGCTCCAACAGCTGTAATGACCATTGTTTCCCCACCCTTTATTGAACCATCTTCAATGCCGTCAACAAAAGCTGTAGGGATAGAAGCAGCTGAAGTGTTTCCATACTTGTGAACATATTTTAAAGTTTTAGCATTGGGGAGTTTTAGGTTTCTCTCAAGTCCCTCGATTATTCTCAAATTTGCTTGATGTGGAATGAGAAGATCTATATCTTCTTTAGTAAGACCCGAAGCTGCAATAGCTTCTTCAGATGCGTTGCCCATTGCGCGTATACCATTTTTAAATATCTCCTGACCATCAAATGTCCAAGTCGTCTCAGCTGCGGCATAGGGAGTGAACCTATTCATTGCTGATCCAAAGTTGGGAACTTCGAGAATTGCTAGCTTGTCAGAACTTAAGCCGTTTTTAAATGAATAAATCTCTCCTTCAGATTCATCATTACTTGGTTGCACAACCATTGCCCCTGCACCGTCACCAAAAAGTACAGCTGTATTACGGTCAGACCAATCAAGAAGCCATGTTATGTGCTCCGAACCAATGACTACTGCATTCTTATAGATCCCACTCTCAATGAAAGCTTTTGCTTGTTGCATAGCATATAGAAAACCAGCACAAGCTGCATTCACATCATAGACAATTGCATTTACACAACCCATTTTTTTCTGCACGTGTGATGCGGCAGATGGAACAATGCTATCTGGTGTACATGTAGCAAGAATTACAACATCTATATCTTCAGGCTGTAATCCAGCTGTAGCAATTGCTCTAAGTCCTGCGACTGTTGCCATATCTGAGTTGTTGACGTGTGAAAATCTTCTTTCCTTAATACCGGTTCGTTGTTGTATCCATTCATCAGATGTATCAATGAATGTAGCCATATCATCATTAGTAACTACATTATCTGGGACGCACTTACCCCAACCAGTTATTGTTGATTTCAAAATTACTCCCAACTATTAAGTTATAGATTCTAGTGAATTAATTACCCTAATTTCTTTACTAGATATAGACTTCTTAACCATTCCAGCAGTTACATTGCCAGGACCAATATGTATCCATTCTGAAGGTTTAATTTCATCATCTATCTTAAGTATTTGGTCATAAAATAGCACAGAGTTGTCAATTTGATCAACTAAGCGTTCTTTAAGGGTTTCTTTAGACGCTAAGTTTGCATCAACATTCATATAGACAGGTATTGAACCATCTTTTAGCGTAACCTCTTCAAACGCAGCTGCAAGTTCTGGTTTTGCAGGGGAGACAATTTTACTATGAAATGCACCAGCAACTTCAAGGGGTATAACCCTTCTTGCGCTTAGTGCTTTCGAGTTAGATTTGAGATATTCAAGGTTTTCAATGGTTGAACTAATAACTATTTGAGAAGCATCATTGTAATTGGAGATCCAGACTTCAATATCTTGAGAATTTAAAGCTTCTATCTCTTTTAGTGTTGCCTCCAAGTCGGTAGTCAACACTGCTGCCATACCAGTATTAGAGTTTTCAACTGATGCTTGCATCGCTTCACCTCGAACAGAGATAACTTTTAAAGCATCGGTATAATCAAAAAAACCACTTAGGGCAAGGGCAGTATACTCTCCAAGTGAATGTCCTATAAGAGCAGATGGCTTTCCATAGTTGTTAATTACTTCTAAACCGTAACAATAGGAGATTGCAAATATATATGGTTGAGCAATATTAGTCTTCTTAATAGACTCAGCATCACCATTATTAATGATGTCTTTCAGGGACCATCCCAGTGAATCGTCGAAAATATCGATTAGGAGTTCGGGATATTTTTCAAGAAGTTCTTTCCCCATTCCTGGTTCTTGAGACCCCTGTCCCGGAAACATTCCAACCCAACTCATTACACCACCTCAGAGACTGCAAAAGCAATTGCCATTTCTTGCTCATGAGACAATGAGATATGTACATCTTTTATATTGTTCTCTGAAGCTAGCGCAGCCGCTTTCCCATGAAGAATGACTGTTGGTTTTCCACCACCAGTGATTTCTATTTCTTTCCAGTTCAACTGACGCCATCCTTTTCCAAGAGATTTCATAACTGCTTCTTTGCCTGCAAACCTTGCTCCTAGTCTTTTCGACGGATCATTAAACCTATTTGCATAAAGTATCTCATTTTTTGTGAAACATCTTTTTTCAAACTTGGACTGATTTTTACTCAGTAGTTTTCTCACTCTATTCAGATTAACTTGATCAACCCCGACGCCGTAGATACTCGTCATTAGAGTTCTATTTCAACAAGGACATCACCTTTATTTACTGGCTGACCTTTTTTAATATTAAATTGTTTAATTACACCATTTATAGGTGCAGTGATGACATTCTCCATTTTCATTGCCTCTAACACAAAGAGAGAATCACCCTTTTTAACCTTTTTACCCTTTTTAGTCATTGTGTCCATAATGGTACCTTGCATGCTTGCAGTAATTATTCCTGGATTTCTAATGCTTCCAGTCAAGTCCATCCCTATTCTTTTAGGTGGTTGTGGTGCGAGAGTTGGTGAACCTGTTTCGTCAAGAGAGATATTTACTTTTCTAGGTCTATCAGTAGACACTTCCTCTTGAACTTCCTTAATTTTGAAGTTTTCTTCTAGAAACTTAACATGAACTTTACCTTCTTTAAACTCCTTAGTCTTGAGGACATCAGACAAGACCCCAATAGTTGTTGGAATCCCTCCAACAATATATTCTTCTAAGCAACGTTCTCCTTTAGATAATGCCTCTTCTCTTGAAACACCCCAAACAATTAATTTTGCAATTAAATTGTCATAAAAGTGAGATATTGCAGTTCCAGTTTTAACCCATCCATCAACACGTACACCATTTCCCATAGGTTCTCTATATTCCGTAATTGTGCCAGGAGTTGGTAAAAAGTTATTTGCTGGGTCTTCAGCATTGATTCTAAATTCGATACTGTGACCTCTTGGTTCAACTACAAAATCTTCTAATGAGTTTCCAAGAGCTATCTTTACCTGCTCTTTGACAATATCTATTCCATAACGCATTTCAGTAACAGTGTGCTCCACTTGAAGCCTCGTATTCATTTCAAGGAAGTAAAAATTCTCATCAGAATCAGCTAAAAATTCAACTGTTCCAGCATTTACATAGTTAGAGATATCTGCAATTCGCATTGTTGCATCTTTTAGTTTTTCTTTTCCATACTCTGAAAGCCATATTGGAGGACTCTCTTCAATAAGCTTTTGATTTCTTCTTTGCAATGAGCAATCTCGCTCTCCGAGGTATATATGGTTTCCAAATTTATCACTAAGAATCTGTGTCTCCACATGCCTTGCTGGCTTTATAAACTTTTCAACATAAACCTGGTCAGATCCAAAATAAGCTTCACTCTCTCGTTTAACAATTTCAAAGTTTTCATCTAGCTCAGCGTCATTTTTAACAATTCTCAGTCCTTTTCCACCACCACCGTGAGCTGCTTTTAGGGCAACTGGATAACCAAATTTGTTGGCATCTTTCAATGCCTCTCTCTTTGTTCTTGATGGTTTCAGTTGACCTGGTACAGGTTGTAGTCCTGCTTTAGAAATAAGTTTTCTTGATTCAATTTTGTCACCCATAGATTTAATTGTTTCAGCATTTGGCCCTATCCAGATGATCCCTTTTTTTTGGACTGCTTTTGCAAAATCTGCGTTCTCAGCTAAAAACCCATATCCTGGGTGAACCATATCTGCATTGGTCTCATCAAGAGCCTTCATTAGATTTTTAATGTTCCTATAGCTTTCTGCAGGAAGCGATCCACCAAGATAGTATGATTCATCAGCTCTTTTTACATGCAGAGAATCAGTGTCTACATCTGAGTACACGGCAATCGTATATAATCCCATCTCTTTTGCAGAGCGAATTATTCGAAGTGCTATTTCACCACGATTTGCAATAAGGAGTCTTTTTTGAGTCATAAGTTATTTAATTTTGTATGCAATTAAGACTGCGCCAAATCCTTTTATTAAATCACCAATTAGAAAGGGTGCAACACCGATAGTAAAGGCTTCGATTACTGAAATATTTAAAATAATAGTAAGCCCAAAAACCCCACATAAATAGATCATGCCGGTTCCTAAAAGTATTCCAACCAAGGGTGTGTGTGATAACCTTCCAATAATCTGAGCAGCTAGAAAGAAACCAATAATGTAACCTATCGTTGGACTTTTTAAAATTGCTAATCCTGCAACGCTACCTGAAAAGAAAGGGAGACCTGCTAAACCTGTAAACAAGTACATCAACATACTAAGTGATCCAAAAGTACTACCTAGCAAAAGGCCAGCCAAGATAACAACAAATGTTTGAGCTGTTATTGGCACAGGGGTTATTGGGAGTTCTATTCTAATTTGAGCACTTAGCGCTGTGACAATTGCAAAACCAAGAGAGAGAAATAAGTTTCTAGCAAGTGATCCTTTTTCTACCCAAGTAATGGCAATATTTTTAGAGGGGAATGTTTCCATGCTTATCTCCTAAATTAGTTTTATTTACAAGCTCTTTAAAAGCTTCAGTAACAACTTTTCTTGTTTCGCTCGGTTTAATAATCTTATCTATCAATCCAAGTTTTGCAGCAATATCAGGGTTACTAAATTTTTCATTATATTCATCAACAAGCTTTGCTTTAAACGCATCTTTATCACTAGCTTCTTTAATTTCTCGTTTATGAATAATATCTACTGCACCTTCTGCACCCATAACTGCGATTTCAGCACTCGGCCATGCAAAAAGTTTATCAGCACCAAGTCCCATTGAGTCCATCACAATATATGCTCCACCGTATGCTTTTCTAACAACAACACAAACTCTTGCGACCGTTGCTTCAGAATATGCATACAGCAACTTAGCACCACTTTTAATAATTCCACCATGCTCTTGTTCTACCCCAGGAAGAAATCCTGGAACATCTACAAGTGTTAAAAGAGGTATGTTAAAAGCGTCACAAAAACGGACAAATCTTGCAGCTTTTTCAGAAGCATTAATATCTAACACTCCTGCAACTTCTAAAGGCTGGTTACCAATTATGCCAACAGTGTTGCCATTAAACCTGGCTAATGTTGTGATGATATTCAAAGCAAAGTTTGCGTGTATGGGATATTGTTCACCATCATCGACAATATTGTTAATAATGTCATTCATATCATAAGGTTGGTTCCTATTTTCAGGAATAAAAGAATCTAATAAATCAACATTTTTCTCTGTGTCATCCTCGGTAATAAATACGGGTGGCTTTTGATCAGCTGATTGGGGAAGGAAGCTTAAAAGGTATCGTACCTCATCAAATGCCTGTTGCTCGTCTTCACAAATTTGATGACTTACACCGGAGAGTGTTCCGTGAGCTTCAATTCCTCCAAGCTCTTCAAAACTAACATCCTCTCCTGTTACTGTTTTAACAACAGCAGGTCCAGTTACATAAAGTTGACCGATATCTTTTACCTGAAAAATGAAATCTGTTAGTGCTGGACTGTAAACAGCTCCACCAGCTGATGGTCCAACGATGACGGAAATCTGAGGAATTTTTCCAGAGGCCTGAACATTCTTTTTAAAAATTTGTGCATATCCATATAAAGATGAAATACCTTCTTGAATACGAGCACCGCCAGAATCTTTGATGCCAATAATTGGAGCTCTTGCTTCTAAGGCAAGATCCATGACTCTTAGAATTTTTTTGGCAACGATTTCACCTAAACTACCACCCATAATTGAGAAATCCTCTGAATAAATATATACGGGTCTTCCGTGAATAGTTCCAGAGCCTGTAATTACGGCTTCGCCATCAGGATTAGCTTCTGAAGAGACATTTTCATCGATCTCACTAAAAGAACCCTCATCTAAAACAAGGTGAATTCTCTCGTATGCAGTAAGCTTACCTTTTGGATGTTGAACTTTTTTGGCTCTCTCATCTCTTTTTTCAGCTAAATTTTCGTCTGACATGGTCGTCTTTCTTGTTTATTGTTAGTGTAAGTATTTGACCTATATATATGTAAAGAAGTAACACTATGAAAGTAGTTTTTTTTGAATCTATCCACAATACGCAGGATTATGCACTAGAGAATTTTGAGGCAGAACCCCTACTTGTGATTAGCTATTTCCAGGAAAAAGGTCGAGGTACAGATAATAAGGACTGGCAAAATGCTGACCAAGCATTGGCTTGTTCATTAGTTTTTACAGATATTCCAAAACCTTTTACAAAAACCTTAATTCCGCTAATTTCTGGAAATTCATTCATAAAAACGATTAATAATCTTCAACTCCAACTCAAATGGCCAAATGATATTGTGTTCAATGATTCAAAAGTTGGAGGAGTTCTAGTTGAAGAGAAAGAAAATAAAATATGCATCGGCATGGGAATAAACTATTTTTGGGATACCCCAGAGTTACCTAATGCCGCATCTTTATACGAAGAAAAAATAGATAATGAGACCATAAATCAAGATGCAACAACCTGGGCAGAACATACATTAGATACGATCCAGAACAACAGTTTTGATTTTGATGAGTATAAATCTCAACTGACAACACTTGGAAAGCTTATTGAATACCCAGAGGGAAGAGGGTGGGCAAGAGATATTGCAAAGGACGGCTCTTTAGTTGTTGAAACAATTTCAGGTGAGATGATTAATTTAACCTCTCCCTTAATATCAGAAGTGAAGTAGTTATCATTAATGAAGGTGATTATTAAATGAAACAATTAGTCGTTGAGAGAAATAACCCAGTACCAGTTATTTGGGAAACCCCCATTCCTCAACCTGGTCCAAATGAAGTATTAATTAGGAATCACTACTCAGTTGTATCTTCAGGTACAGAACTTGCTTCAATTGAGTCAGCAAACAAATCTGTCACCGATAAATTACAGGATTCTTCAAATATCAGCAAGGGACTAGATCTTCTTAAAAAAGAGGGTCTAGGAGCTGTAATTGATGCTGTCTTTCCAAAAAACGTTTTACCTCTCCAGCTTGGATACAGCTCATGTGGAGAAGTTATTCAAACTGGTAAAGATGTAAAAGATTTCCATGTTGGAGATAAAGTTGTTTCTAATGGAGCTCATGCTGAATATGTAACCGTTAATCAGAATTTGTGTTCAAGAATGCCTGATGAAACCTCCGAAAAAGAAGCAGCCTTCACAGTTCTTGGCAGCATTGCCCTACATGGTTTACGACTTTCAGAAACTACTCTTGGTTCAAAAATAGTCGTCATTGGATTGGGTATTGTAGGACAACTTGTATGTCGATTAGCAGAAGCTCAGGGTTCGGAAATAATTGGTATTGATCCAGACAAGAAAAGAACTCAAGGTAGAGCTAATTTTTATACTTCGATTGATGGAGCTATTAATGACAAAAGTATAAATTCAGAAAATGTAGATGCAGTTATTATCACAGCCGCATCATCAAGTAACGAACCTATAGAAGTGGCAACACGAATAGCCAGGAACAAAGCAAAAATTGTCGTTGTAGGTGATATTCCTCTTAATATTTCAAGAAATGAATTTTACTATAAAGAGTTAGAGTTAGTAGTTTCAAAGTCCTATGGTCCAGGCAGGTATGATAAACAGTATGAGGTTCTTGGCAATGATTATCCAATAGAACATGTTCGATGGACAGAAAATAGAAACTTTTCTGCTTTTTTACAACTCTTACAAACAAATCAGCTCTCTTTAAGCGACATGATTTCTGAGGAGATAGATTTTATTGACTCTCCTTCGATTTATGAACGATTTGATTCTGAAGAGAAACCCCTTTCAATTGTTCTCAGATATGACTTAACAAATGAGCCGAAGATTGATTTTGAAAAACAAGATACTGAGAACTTAGCTGATAGTAAAAAAATTAAACTAGGAATAATTGGTGCTGGAAATTTTGCATCATCAACTATTCTTCCGATTTTGAGAGAGTTAAAAAGAGAGTGTGAAGTAGTAGGAGTCGCATCCTCAGGGGGTTTGAGCGCTGAACTGCTATCAAGAAATTTCAAAATAAAGAATAAATACTCGACTGAAAGTGAAATTTTTGAATCCGAAGAGATAGATGCAGTATTTATACTTACACAACACCATAATCATGCAGAATTGGTAATTAAAGCTGTTAATGCTGGAAAAGCAGTGTATGTTGAAAAACCTCTAGCTCTAGAAGTCGAATCTCTGACTGCCATTGAGGAAGCTATGTACAATGCAGAAAACCCTAAGATTTTCCTTGGTTTTAATAGAAGGTTTGCTGAAGCTACTCAATTTATTAAATCAAGGTTAAATACTTCTCCGGCAAACAGTATCAATTTTCGATTCAGTGTCCCTGCTTTAGATAAAGACCACTGGACAAATATGAAAGAAATTGGTGGCGGGAGAGTAGTTGGTGAAGCAGTACATGCAATAGATCTAGCTACATATTTATTTGACTCACTTCCACAAAGTATCTCAGCCTCATCACCCATTGACAAGGAAAATGACACAGCTTTAGATAATCAAGTATTTATTAATATTAATTTTGCCAACGGTTCTCACGCAGCAATTCAATATTTTAGTGAGACTAACCAAGCATTAGCTAAAGAACGAATAGAGGTTCATGGTGGTGGCAATTCTTATATAATGGAAGATTTCCAGATGCTCAGACACTTAGAAGGTTCTGATGATAAAAGTAAAGTATTTTCCAAAGGTAAGGGCCATAAAGAAGCTATTGAGACCTTTCTCTCCTATGTAAAAGGTGAGTCAAATAATCCATATACTTGGCTCGAACTCAGGTCTGTTGCTAAAGCAGCAATCTACTCTCAAGATTATATGAATTCAGGGTCTCAACACAGTATTTTTTCATAGATATGAATACTTCTTTCGATATTTATGAATTAAATAATGCTGTCCTAGAAGCTGCTAAAACTATAAAAGATATGAGAGATGATTTTACTATTGATTCAAAAGATGCAGTGGTGGACTTAGTAACAAATGCAGATCTTAAGGCCGAAGAAATTCTTATAGAAGCTATAACCAAATACTTTCCGGAGGATGGAGTTATTTCAGAAGAATCCGATGAAGTGATTTCCTCTAATGGAAGATCATGGTTAATTGATCCCTTGGATGGGACTGTAAACTACGCCAACAACATACCACAAGTAGCAATCACGCTGACTCTACTAATCAATAAAGTACCGGTACAAACTTATGTGTATGATATTTTTCAGGATGATTTATATGAAGGATATGTAGACAAGGGTGCCTATAAAAATTCTCAAAAATTACACGTTACAAAAGAAACATCACTACAAAAAGCAATCGTTGCCACGGGTTTCCCCTATGACAGGTTGGAGTTTGGGGAGCAATACTTACAGACCTTCCTCTCGATTCTCAAAATGACGGGTGGAGTAAGAAGGTTTGGATCGGCAGCACTAGATGTTTGCTGGGTTGCCGATAATAAATTTGATGCTTATTATGAATTTTTTATTAAGCCTTGGGACACTTTAGGGGCTAGCTTAATTTTAAAAGAAGCTGGAGGACTTGTAGTTGATGAACATGAAGCCTTTCCAACACTTTCATCAAACTTAATTATTGCTACAAATAGATCTATCCATGATGATTTCAAGTCTTTAGTTCTTAAAAATATAGATTCTGATTTAAAAGAAAGATTTAGTTAGTTTTATTTCTTTCATCAAGTTGCTTTTATCATCGGGTTAGGATGTCTGTCAGTTATTTTTATGTAGAATTTGAGGAGTTTTTAAATTTAAGTGTTGATGAACAGATGGTAATCTTGAATAGAGAATGATTAAATTAGAAGGAACAGAATTTCAAATAGCTGTTTGGAAAGAACTCCTTAAAATTCCAAAAGGCAAAACTAAAACTTATAAAGAAATTGCTGTCGCAATTGGAAGGCCAAAAAGCTCCAGAGCAGTTGCTAATGCTTGTGCACAAAATCCATATGCACCAGATGTTCCATGTCATAGAGTAGTTCGCTCTGATGGGTCTCTTGGGGGATACAGTGCTGAAGGAGGGATTGAGCGTAAACGCCAACTATTAGAAATGGAATCAATGTAAATCAAATTTGTAGATTTACTTTAAGACAGTATTTTATTTTTTAAATAGTTGATATACGATAATTGGAATAATAATTAGCATAATCTCCCAGGTGTCCCATACCAGCTCTAGTTCCTCAATAAAATTCATTACCATTTTTTTTGTAATAATTTTTTTCCAAACAATATCCACCAAAAAATTATCATCCAAAATATTGGGAAAACTATAGATTCCTGTATCTCGAAAAGACTTAATATTGCCTCAATACCTAAAAGGCATATGATGAAAAGTCCAATAAAAGCCAAATACGTTAAATTTAGTGATTTTCTCATCACTTTTATAATAATGGAGTACTAAAGAGTTATCCCAAATTGTTTCTTAACACTAATACTTATTAGGTAAAAAGAACTTGAACAAAGTATGAATCCAAAAGTTGGAGGCATAAGGTTCCATAAATTTGTACCACCAAGATAGCTTCCATAGGTAATTGCATCATAGATCATCATTCCCCAGTTTGGGGTCCAGCCCACTTGTCCAAAAAAGGATGCAAAACCATAGGCCACGATTCCACTTGTTGTGACTGAGAGCATAAGAGCAACAGAGTATGGAATTATTAAGGGGAGGATATGCTTTAATGCAATTTGAAGCTCACTTGCACCGATAACCCTTGATGCATTCAAAAACTCAGAGTTAATAAGCTCTTTAACTCGCGTGCTTATAACTAAGTAACAGACACCTAGTCCTCCAAGCATTCCGTAGATAAACCCAACAGTTTCTGGGCTAAGTTTTTCAAGAAAATCTCCTGTCCCAAGAATTAGCAAAACAATTGGGGGTGAGATTAATACTAGACCTGAAGAGAACTCTCTTAGAACTAAGTCAAAGCGGCTAAATAGAAAAGGTACAAAAGTTCCAACAAGTAAACTTGAAACTAATCCAGTTATAAAAGAGACGATCGAAAGCTTTATTAAAGGTTCTGAACCTGCCAAAAACATACTGAGAACATCTCTACCAAGTGGGTCTGTCCCCAATAAATGTGAGCCGGAAGGTGTTACTGGATGAGGAAATACAGATAAATCAAAACCAACAATAGGGTCGTAAATATTTACAGGCCAAATTGTTTTTAATAGCACTATATGTGCAATCGATCCAGTCATGAGGAGTAGTAAGAAAAGATATCCTAATTTTCCATGGTAAGTCTTATAAGTACTTCTTAATATCAATTTAAACATTACGCGTACCTCGCAGTTGTGGATTAAATACAATTTGAAAGAAGTTAATTCCTAGACGCAAAGTTGCTGTAAGTATTGCAAGTAAAAATAAGATAGCCATTGCAGCATTAGAGTCCTGGCTCATAATAGCTCGATAAAGCATAGACCCCATGCCACCCCAACCAGTTGTAGATTCAACAATTACCAAAGAGGCGATTGTGTAAGGAAGGTTAATTGCAATTCTTGTTGCAAAAGGGAAGAATGAATTTCTGATGATGTGATCTTTAAATATTTTTTGGTTTGAATAACCTATTGCTGAGGCCGTCATAATGTGGTCTTCTTTGGAGATATTTTGGACAATAATATTATTAAATAAAATAAATTCACCAATGAGTAAAACAGTAAGTATTCCAATTGTTATAAATGCATTTTTAGAATAAAACAACATCGTTACCACTTCTTTTGTATCAAAAAAGAGGAGGACTATAAGCAGGAGTAATCCAGCTATTAGAAGTTTTTGTTTAGGTATATGTATCAACGCAAGTAGTTCAAAAATACCTACAATTATAAATGAACATGCAATTGCAAAGAGCAGATATCCAAAACCGATTCTTAATTCGCTGAATAGGAGTATTTCACTAGAAGTTCCCGTAATTTCAAATTGATTAAATAAGCTTCTAAACAAACTTTCAAGTCGTTCACCGATAAGAAAATAGATTATGGGTGGAAAGAGGCTAATCAGCAATATTCCAAATACATCACTAAATATCTTTTCTTTCCCTAAACGCTTTACTTTTGTTTTCAACACAGGGATTCTGGAAAGATAAATTGATATTACAAAAGAAGGCAGAAGAACATGTAAAGTTGGGAGCACTGTATCTAGAACAGTTTTACTTGAACGCTGTCTAAAGCCACCAGGGGTAATCTCACCACTAAAGACACTTTGTATCCATCTGTAGTATTGCTGTATTAAAGGATCATTTGCACCTAAAGTATCTCGAAGTGCATCTAGCTCCTCTTGTGACATCATTAAGCGAAGCGGAGTTAAGAAATCACCTGGAATTAAAATATTTATCCCATAGAACATAATTAGAAGAAAAATAAATATTGAGATAACCGAAGTCAATAAATTACGGAAAAAAAACTTTAACATTTAACTAGTTTAGTTAAGAAGTATGTTTGAGATGAGAACTCTAATTATTACAACCCAAGTAACATAGTTACACATGGATTTTTTTGATATATTAATTATTGGGTTTGGGTTTACGACTTTATTTTTCCAACGTTTTGCTCTAACAACACAGAAAATATTACTCAGCACTTTCTTGATAACAATAATTACTCAGCTTATCTTTGTTGGTTTGAGATGGCAGTATTACTTAATTTACATACTCTTTTTTCTAAGGTCGCTTATAACTTTATTCGATTATAAAAGTTCAAAAAAATATGTTAGATTCTTAATTTCATTTAAAACTTTTACACTCGCACTTGCAACTACAGTGTTGCTCTATGTTTTTCCTGTGCCTTCATTTGAATCTCAAACGGGTGCTCTTTATTCAGTAGGGTACAGTGAGGAGTTAATAACTATTGAAAGCAGATTAAACCCCGTTGAATTTATTGAAATAAGCAATCTTCAAGAACAAACACAAAGGGAGCTTTTAGTAGATGTCTACTACCCGAGTAATGAAGATAGTTCTTTTAATCAAATATTAAGAAGTGCAGATGGTAATTGGGGAACATACATTGTTAGATATTTAAACAGGACATGGGAACTCTCTTTACCAGAATTTCTATTACAGCATTTAAAGTTTTCAAAATTTGAAGTTCAAGAAGGACTTTCACCTATATCTAATCAACAGTTTCCAGTGCTTATATATTCACATGGATGGGCTGGAGAAAAAATATTTGCCTCTGACCAATTAATCCACTTGGCCTCTCAGGGGTATGTTATTTTTTCAATTGACCATACAGGTCTGGCAATGTTTACAGACCTGCCTTCAGGAATAATTTTTAATACTGGCAGTACTGAGAACTCTTCAAATATCCATAGTGTCATGTTTGAGATGAAAAATGATATTGAAGACAGTATGAATTATTTTCAAAATTTAAGCAGTGATACGAACACAGTGACCAAAATTGTAAGAGAAGCTGCTGACTTTAATAATATCTCCGTCATGGCTCACTCAACAGGAGCTGGTGCAGTCGTAGAGTATTGTTTGGTCAATGCTTGTCAAAATATGATTTTACAGGATCCTTTTTTAACCCCATTTATTGATGCGGGTGAAGATTTAGTAATCCGTAATAAAACAGATGTTATATACAGTGAGGATTGGTTCAGTGGATATGCAGATTCTGAAGAATTAACTGAAATCGAAGTTTACAACACCATATTATCTCCACAAGATGTAGAGATTCATGGATACTACATGAAAGATTCAAGACACTATGATTTTGTTGCATTTGGGTCAATTAGTCCCTTAACTAAATATACCTTCCTCAAAGGAAGCATTAATTATGAAGAATCCTTAGATGTAAATAATTATTTCAACAGAACAGTTTTAAATGGCGGAACGCCAAATGAAGATTATTCTCCATACTTAATTTCAATAGATCAATAATTAATAAATTATTTAATAATTGATGAATATAAAAATTATAAGGACAGAGACAAAAGTCCGAAGAGAAGTGGAATCAATAACAGAAACCCCAGCATTACTATCTTTTTTGCATGCATACTTTAAAGTGTATCATTGAATCTATGGATGATAAAAAATTCTTTATACTCTCTACATTTTTTCTTGGAGCAATTATTTTTACGGCAGTTACTGATTACGATCTAATCTCAATGGGACTATCTTTTGCCGCAATGGGTGTTTGCTTTTGGTACATTAAAAATAGAAACCCTAAGAAATAAATTGAGGTATTTTCGTCCACTTGTTCCTTACTTAATTGGTTTACTCTTGATTGTGAGTACGGCAGAGTTTACTAACATTGCTCTCACCAACATCTTGGTACAGACAATCTTATTTATTTTTGTAGTCTGTATTCCAATATGGAGAACTCAAAGAATGAGTTATGTAGATATTGGTTGGCCTTGGGGTCTAGTTTTACTTGGTATTGTTAGCTACCTTTTAAGTAGTGGTTATTGGTTGAGGTCACTAATCGTCAGTTCGATGGTAATTCTTGTTGGTTTAAGAATGGGATTGGGAGCTGTAAAAATGTGGAGGGCTGGGTATTTAGATAAAGAATTTCCTAGATACCAATACCAGAGGATACTTTGGAAAGAAGAAGGAAAAGAAAATACTCAACTCGCTCTACAAATAGATGCAATTTCACAGGGTCTTGCAAACGCCTCATTTCTTTCACTACCAATATTCATCACAGCTTCAAGCACGTCACAGTCATTAGAGCTATTGGAGATTGTTGGCATAGCTATCTGGTTGCTTTCATTGTTAATGGAGTCAGTAGCAGATTTTCAAAAATTAGGATTTCTTAAAAAAATGAAAAAAGAGGGAAAGCAAAATCAAGTATGCAATATTGGGTTATGGAAATACACAAGGCATCCAAATTATTTTGGTGAATGGATGGTATGGAATGGACTCATAATTATGGCATTCCCTTCATGGCTTAGGTTAGAAACACTGAGTATTGCATTCCTTAACGATCAACAGAGCAAGATACTTTGGGTACTAATTGGTATTGGACTTTTGTATACATCCAAAATGATGTACACCACTCTCGTCTACACAACAGGTGCAGTACCATCTGAGCATTTCTCAATCGAAAAGCGTCCGGATTACAAAGAGTATCAAAAAACAACTAATAGATTTTTTCCAGGTCCCAAAAAAGAAAAATAAATTATTTCACAATTTCACAAAGTTTACATACTTATGGTATAGTTTCTCTATGCAAAAATTAAACGTTGTGCAAGTGGTGGTTTACATACATATGTAGTGCCCTTATGCAACCTTTTTTGACACCGGGCAAATGCCCGGTTTTTTTATTTTAGGAAGGAAAATAATGAAAAAACAAGAAAATAGCCAAACAAAGGCTAACGATATAAAAAGAACAAAGGCTGAAATTTATGAAAGTCTTTACGATGGAGAATAGTTTTTTAGATCATGAAGGACTAAAAACTGAATGGGAAACCAATCCAAGATGGAAAGGGATTACGAGAAACTATTCCGCTGAAGATGTGGTAAGTATTCGAAATTCTGTGGAGATTAAACATACTCTTGCAGAAAAAGGATCACAAAAACTTTTCAGTGATTTATCAGTGAAAGATGAATGGATATCTGCCTTAGGTGCACTTTCGGGAAATCAAGCCGTTCAAATGGTGAAAGCTGGGCTTAAGGCAATCTATTTAAGTGGGTGGCAAGTTGCTGCAGATTCAAATCTTGGAGAAACAACCTACCCAGACCAATCTCTGTATCCAAGCAATAGTGCCCCAACTTTGGCTAAGAGAATAAATAATGCATTACTTAGAGCTGAGCAGGTGGACCGAGTAGAGGGAAAAGAAGATATAGACTATCTCGTTCCTATTGTTGCTGATGGTGAAGCAGGTTTTGGTGGAACACTGAATGTATTTGAGTTGACGAAGAAATTTATTGAAGCTGGAGCAGCTGGTGTACATTATGAAGACCAACTTGCAGCTGAGAAAAAATGTGGACATATGGGTGGAAAAGTTTTGGTTCCAACCAGTCAACACATAAGGACTTTAACTTCTGCAAGGCTTGCAGCTGACACAATGGGTGTGCCAACAGTAATCATTGCAAGAACAGACGCACTTGGAGCAAATCTTATCACTAGTGATATTGATGATGCTGATAGTCATTTTGTATTAGGGGAGAGAACTTCCGAGGGGTTCTTTAAAGTAAAGAATGGTCCAGAAGCTGCAATAAGTCGTGGATTATCTTACGCTCCATATTCAGATCTTATATGGTGTGAAACAGGAACACCAGACATAGGGTTTGCTAGAGATTTTGCAGATGCCATACATGAAAAATATCCTGATAAATTACTTGCTTACAATTGTTCGCCATCGTTCAATTGGAAAAAAGCTTTGTCAGATGATGAAATAGCAACCTTCCAAGAAAAGCTAAGTTCATTTGGATATAAATTTCAATTTATTACTCTTGCTGGATTTCATGCACTCAATACTTCAATGTTTGAGCTAGCATCAAAATACAAGGGAGGAAATATGTCTGCATATGTTGAACTTCAACAAAAAGAGTTCGCATTAGAAGCAGAGGGATTTACTTCTGTGAAACACCAGAGAGAAGTTGGAGCAGGGTATTTTGATACAGTCTCAACAATTATTAGCGATGGAGATGCATCAACACTTGCCCTTACAGGTTCAACAGAAGAGGAACAGTTTTAATGTTTGAAGTAAATGATTCAATTTCAACTGAGAATATTATTACAGAAGATTCACTTAAATTTCTGGAAAAATTCATTACTTCCTTTGAAGATAGACGTAAAGAACTCTTAAAAAAACGTATAGATGTACAGAGTTTTATCTCAAGTGGAGGTAAGTTTTCTTTTCCAGAAGATAAGACAATACGAGAGGGTGATTGGAAAGTTGTTCCTCCACCTCAAGATGTAGCAAACAGGAATGTTGAGATTACAGGACCAGTTGATCGAAAAATGATCATTAATGCACTTAATTCAGGGGCTGATGTATTTATGGCAGATTTTGAGGACTCAACATCTCCAACATGGCAAAACATTATGAATGGACATATCAACTTAATAGATGCAAATAAGCGTGATATATCATTTGAAAATAAAGAGAAAGGAAAATCATACAGTCTTAATCAAGAATCTACAACATCTCTATTTGTAAGACCAAGAGGTTTACATTTGCTTGAAAAAAACGTGGTTTATAACAATGAACCAGTTTCTGCCAGTATTTTTGATTTTTGTATGTACATATTTCACAATGCACAACTACGACTAGATAATGACTTAGGAAGCTATTTCTATATACCTAAATTAGAGACTGCTGAAGAATCACAATTGTGGGATGATATGTTTACCCTTGCAGAAAAAGAGTTGAACCTTCCAACAAGCACAATCAGAGCAACGGTATTGCTCGAAACTATTTCTGCTTCCTTTGAGATGGATGAGATTCTCTATAGTCTAAAAAATCACTCACTTGGTATGAATGCTGGAAGGTGGGACTATATTTTTAGTGCAATCAAGAGACATCGAGATGTAGAGGGTGTAATTTTTCCTGACCGATCACAAATAACTATGACGGTGCCTTTTATGAAAGCTTACACACAATTACTAGTACAAAGTCTCCATAAACGAGGTGCCCACGCGATTGGTGGCATGTCAGCCTTTATTCCAGACAGACGTAATCCTGAAATTACTGAGGATGCTTTTACAAAAGTAAAAAATGACAAAGTAAGAGAAGCAGAGATGGGTTTTGATGGTTCATGGGTTGCACATCCAGATCTTGTTAGCATTTGTAAAGATGTCTTTACTGAGCATTTAAAAGATAAAAGTAATCAAATTGATTTCGTACCAAGTTACGAGATAACAGATGATATGTTACAAGATTTCACGATAGAGAAATCCTCCATAACTGAGGAGGGAATCAGAACAAATATCAAAGTAGGTATTCTATACATTCAGTCATGGTTACTTGGACAAGGTGCCGCAGCTTTATTTAATCTTATGGAAGATGCAGCAACAGCAGAAATCTCACGTTCACAATTATGGCAGTGGGTTCACGCAGGTGCTACAACAGATGAGGGCACAGTAATAAATCCAGAATATATTAAAACTGTAATTTCTGAAGAAGTAGAGGTAATACACACTCTTGTTGCCAACACTGAAATGTTAAATGAGGCAGTAACATTATTTACTGAATTAATTATGAACAAAGAATTTGAAGATTTTTTAACCCTTCCTGCTTATGAACTAATAAAGTAAAACTTTAAAGAGTTGGTGTAGATACTACAAGGGTATGCACAGGGTAAGCAGTACCTACATTTAACCAACATCTTTTGTGACTGGTGAGCATTGAAAGTACTAAATAAATTTATGTTCATCCAACGCTCTAAGTTAAGTATTGCATCGACCTAAGACAGAATTTTTCAATGGAAAGCAGATTTTAAAGTAACTCTACCGCCTGCTTAATAACCTCTATTGTTTCATTACGCTGATCTTCTTGTAGTGACAATAACTGCAGATAAACAGCCTCAATTCCAACTTCCTGCCACATAGATAAAGTTGTGGCTACTTCATCAGGGGTACCGTAGAGATAGTTTTTCTCTTTCCATGTAGTAGCTATCTCTTCTTCAGTTTGTGCTAGGGCTTTAGCCGCAGCAGTTACTGATTCTCTAACACGTTCTTTTGTTAAACCTACGACTGGAGGACAGGCTGTAGTAATTTCTAATGTCGAGGCATCTCTACCATTTTCAGCTGCAACTTCTTTAAACAAAGAGATGCTATTAACTAATGTCTCTTTAGGTCCAGCGTATATATTGAACTCTTCCGAATACTTTCCAGCAAGGGTAGGGGTTTTCAGTTTTCCTCCACCACCAATAATGATAGGTATGTCTTGTAGGGTTGCTGGCTCAACAGGAAACTGTTCAAGCTGATAGTACTCACCCTGAAATCCTTTATCATTTCCAGAAAGAGCTTCTCTGATATAAATGAGTGACTCTTCAAGCATTTCAAATCGAGTTTTTAAATCTGGGAATGGTATGCCGTAGAGATCATGTTCAATTTCTAGCCATCCTGTGCCAACACCTAATCGAAATCTACCTTTTGCCATGTCATTTATCGTTGAGGCCATTTTGACAAGTACGCTTGGGTGTCTGAAAGTTATCGGTGATACAAGTATGGAGTACACCATTTTCTCCGTATCTCTTACTAAACCAGCACTTGCGGTTAGTAAATCTAGAGCTGGAGTCCCATCATTTTTATCATGTCGTTGTTTCCCAACTATATAATGATCAGGAAGACCGATTCTTTCGATGTCATTTAATTCTGACCATTTAGAAAGTGAAAGGAGGGTCTCATAACTTCCTCGTGCCTGTAGGAATAATTTCATACTTTTAGACTAGCTGTTATGTACCAAAAATGAGGAACATCAAACCAACACCACTTGCTAGTACAACCATAATCATCAAAGCATTTTTATATGTTTTAGAGTTTTTCCAGTCAATGTTTAAAACATTTAGAGCAATAGATAAAAATAAGGCTAGATAAATGACTACTTCTGAGATTTCCATATTGCTAGTTTAGTCTGAAAATTTTCTCAATTAAATCATAAGCTTTGTCTTCAACAGTCTCTAGTTTTGTAAATAAGTCAGAGTTAACTTTTCCTTCTTCTTTCCAGACTGGAACCATGGCATTCCAAATACCTTCACCTTTTAATCGTGAGTAGAGAGATGCGCCAATATGAGTAATAATAACTAAATAACTTAGTGATGCTGAAAATTCATGTAGCCCTATGGCTATCCCCATTCCCCTCATGTCAAAAGAAATGAGTGCCGCAATTACTAGACCCGTAGTTGGTAACATTATCAAACTAAAATATACGAGTTGGTGTACAGTTTTTGCAATAAACAAATGTCCTTTTCTCATCTCTTCATGTGCACCAAGAAGGGTTGGAGTTCCTCGCATATAAAAGTATCGAATTAAAACAATCACTAAGAATGCGATAGCGAATACAATTTCAAAATTTAGAAGAGAGGTGTCTTCTAAATCCTCTAGATCATCAACTTGTTTAAATATGCCATAAGCGTAAAGCACTGTAAATGTCCAGTGAGTAAATTTTGAGATAGTTGTATGAGTATTCACAGAATATAATTTAGCAAATCTATAAACAAATGAATAGATTGAAAAAATATAAATGTAGTATTGATAAATCATGTTTGATATTGAATTAAATATAAAAACAATTCCGCAGGTAGTTGAGTTGTCCAAAGAAGATTTACTTAATGTAGTTGATGGTTGGTCTATTTCAAAATTAGAAGGTATGTGGAAGGGTATTTCAGAGGATTCTGTTGAACTTCAAATAGTCTGCAATGTCGATAAATCAAAAGAAATTGTAAACATAATTTTATCTAAAGCAAAAGAACTTAACCAAGATTCCATCATGGTAGGTAATACATTTATATCTTGTAAATAAATAAGACAATTGATCCAAAGAGATACCTTTTATTTATATCGCTCATAACATTCAATATAAACTTTTGGTGTAATTGTTTTTACAACTTTAGATACAGTCTTTTCAGGAAATAACTCTACTTTTTTAAAACGTAAACACGACTTACCCATATCTAATTTTCCTACTTCATCTATTACATCTTTAGAAAAGGACTCATACAACTCTTTGTCACAATAAACACCATGTAAATAGAGTGCAAAATGATGCTTCTGTGCTGCTAAAGACATCACACTTAAGGGTTTCTTGTTGTATGTTTTCGGATAGGTTGAAAGAGGTATTTCATAGTTAATCATTCCCCAGTCCATCGTTTCTTTTATTCCCTTCGGTAGATTCTCAAGAATTAATTTTCGTACATATCTGATCACTTTTGCTTTTTCACTTTCGAGTTCATTAATATATTGCTGAACTGTTGTCGCTGAAGAGCTAACCAATTTTTTTAACCAAACTAATAAATCCTAAAACAGAACTTGAAATGAAAGTTAATAGAAAGAAATAATTTACAAAAATGTTGGAGTCTTCAAATACATACATCAACGGATAAGAGATGTATGCAGATGCAAAATATAGAAGGGTTTTATTTATTTGCAATTTTTTAATAAATGAGAACTCTGTCTGCTTCAAAAGTTAACTCAACTAACTTATTAGGAGTTGCAGGCGTAAAGCCAAGCTCCTCTAATTGTTCTTTTGTAATACCACGAGCGGCAGCTGATTTTCCAGATGCATATAAATGTGCACCCTTTTCCTTTAGTACTACAAAATGATCTGCAAGAGTTCCTAATCCAACTCCCTGCATTTCTTGAGTGGTTATTTCATGGAGACTTGTTACCCCATCTCCCGCACAGAAAATAGTGACTTCATTACCATCTTGAATAGCTGATTTTGCGACTAAAAATCCTAAGACTGCACGACTTGGATTTTCAACTCCTGTAATTATATGTACTAACAATTTATTCATACCTCAATATTAAAACTAAAGACTTGATAATATCTATTACTTATGAATTTTCTCTCCATGATTAAGAACAAACTTGGTGCACTATCTATCTCATTAGGAATTTTTGCAGTTGTCACCACTATTAACTCCCAAACAATTCAACTTACACTTTGGGATAGAGATTTCGAAAAACCAATTGCTATCTTGCAATGGGTGAATCTCTCCTACTTAT
>Ga0213861_10001034_pt1 | contig 24885 bp, 29 predicted proteins | sample PICome_4_FD_160110 | JGI IMG/M metagenome (GOLD analysis project Ga0213861, IMG submission 160110) | Coastal seawater microbial communities near Pivers Island, North Carolina, United States - PICO131 | ecosystem: Environmental > Aquatic > Marine > Coastal | place: USA: North Carolina... | reverse complement strand
AACTTTACTGATGGATGGATGTTTTTCTAATAGTGTTAAAAACGCAGTTTCGTTGGTAGCTACTTTTAATTCAAAAAAACCTTTAGATGCGGTCATTTCATCAACGCGTCCCGCGTATAATTTTGAGCCTTTTCGAATTACAATCACATGACTGCATACTTTTTCTACTTCATCCAAGAGGTGGGAGGCAAGTAAAATGGTGGTTCCGTGTTTTGCAATTTCTTTGATAATCAATCGAATTTCATGAATTCCTTTCGGGTCTAATCCATTTGTAGGTTCGTCTAAGATTAAAATTTCAGGATCATTTAACAATGCTGAAGCAATGGCTAATCGTTGCTTCATTCCTAAAGAGTAAGTGCTAAATTTGCTATCCTTCCTCTCGTAAAGGTCTACTGTTTTTAATTTCTCATCTATTTTATCGGTAGCAATTCCTTTGATTTTACAAATCAGTTTTAAATTCTGAGTTGCTGTCATATAAGGATAGAAGTTTGGTCGTTCAATAATGGCGCCTACTTTTTTGAGTGCTTCATGGGTAGAAAATTTACCGTCAAACCAAGAATATTCGCCAGCTGTTTTGTTTACTACATTTAAAATCACTCCCAAGGTGGTTGATTTTCCACTTCCATTTGGCCCTAAGATTCCATAAACATTCCCTTTTTCTATGTCGAAGGAGAGGTTGTTTACTGCATGTACGTGGCCAAATTTTTTGTCAAGATTTTTAAGAGAGAGTATTTTTTCCAAAGAAATAAGTTTAATTGATTGTCTTTAAGACGATCAATTTACAAATTTGTTACGAAAATAGGGAATTATGGTAGTGTCCTTAGCCTTCATGTTAAGCCTTTTCAATTTAAAAAGAAAGGGAGAATTTTTTAGTATTCATTGTAATTATAATCATCAAAATGCCCATACTCATCATCCATATCATCCATTCCTTCGGGGTTTTCTGAAATGAATTCTTTTTCGGGAGCTTCTGCCGGAATTTCTCCAACTGTTAAAATAATTAAGGGGAGTCCTGGTTTTTCTTCAGAAGAGATTTCAATAACTTCTACATAAAAAGTCCACATTTTTAGAAAATCATAGACATAAATAAGCTTGTCGTTTTCCTTGGGCAACGTAGTGTTTAAGATGCAGGTTTGCATCGAAATCCCTTCGCCAATCTCGTCCATATTAAACAATGGAATTTCTTCGCCTTGGGTCCACTCTTCATTCGTTCTGTAAAACGAAGCCATTTCTTGGCCCTTGAAGCCAAAAGATTTTGCAATTGTTAAATGAAGTTTTTCTAAATTGAGGGTACTGTCTACTAAAAGAGTTCTTATAACATCTTCTTTAGTATCTAAAATTACGCGGATTTTGTACATGAAATTGTTTGACTTTCAAGAGCAAAAATACAAATTTTTATGTGTAATTTTACATTAGATTTACATCACATGGATAAAAATAAAATTTTGGCTATTTTCAATAAAAAGTGTAAAAATACTTTAATGGAAACCCTTGACATCGAGTTTGTTGACCTTGGAGTTGATTTCTTAACAGCAAAAATGCCTGTAAGCCCTAAAGTGCATCAGCCCTATGGGCAATTGCACGGTGGTGCAACAGCGGCATTGGCAGAAAGTGTAGGCAGTGCTGCTTCTAATTTTTTTATTGATAATGCATCCCAATTTATAAATGGAATTCAACTCTCTATTAATCATATAAAAAGCAAGCGTGAAGGGGTTGTTTTTGCAACTGCAAAAAACATTCACAAAGGCAGAAGTACCCATCTTTGGGAGGTGGTTATTACAGACGAAGGTGGACAACTCATTGCGATTGCTAAAATGACCAATATTGTGTTAGAAAAAAGAAAATAAACCCAAATAAGTAATCATCTTGACGATTTTTGATAGGATTGCATCTCAATACAAATTACAAAAACCTTTTGTTGTATATAGGAAACCAAGTGAAAATGTAATCTCAGGGTATTTCCAAAAGACGAAAGAAGTTTTTTTTGTGGACGATTTTACTGAGACTGGTTTTGTTTTTTCTCCTTTTGATAATCAAGAAAAAGCGATATTAATTCCTGCAGAGAAATCAGTGTATTTTCGGGAATCACTTATTTTTGAAGCGCCACTTTCATTTGCAAAGAACAAAAGATTTGTTGCGGATGAATCTGCAAAAACACATCATTTGGAACTTGTCAATAAAGCGATTGAAGAAATTAAAAGGAAACAGTTTCAAAAAGTAGTTGTATCGAGACGAGAAATAGTGCCTCTTTCCAACTTTATGCTTCTCGAGAGTTTTAAAAAATTGTTACAGATCTACCCCAATGCCTTTGGATATATTTGGTTTCATCCTAAAATTGGTTTGTGGATGGGTGCCACTCCTGAAACCTTGTTGTCTCTCTCCGAAGATCGTTTTAAGACCATGTCATTGGCAGGAACACAAGTTTATAATGGCTCAACAGTGGTGAGTTGGCAATCGAAAGAATTGGAAGAACAAGCATTGGTAACTCGCTTTATCGCATCCCAAATAAAAGAGATCGCAGTTCATCTAAAAACGAGTGAAAAAGAAACAGTAAAAGCAGGAAATTTACTTCATCTAAAAACCCAAATTTCAGGGAAATTATTACGTGGGGCCTCGAATTTAAAAACATTACTTAATGCTTTGCATCCAACACCTGCAGTCTGTGGTTTTCCCAGATTACAGACAAAAAAATTTATCCTAGAAAGGGAAAATTACCAGCGCACTTTTTATACTGGTTTTTTGGGTGAATTGAATGTAGGCAGGGAAAGTATTGATTCTAAAGACTCCTCACTTTTTGTAAATTTACGATGTATGGAAATTAAAAATAATACAGCGTTTCTTTATGTTGGAGGTGGAATAACAAAAGATAGTATTGCTCAAAAGGAATGGGAAGAAACGGTTTCTAAGAGTGCTGTGATGAAAGCAATTTTATAAGCTCAACGAACGAAAGTCGAATCATTATAACAAAAAAAGCCGCAAATTTATGATTTGCGGCTTTCTTAGAAGTGATATAAGTAGCTTTTTATTCTTTACATGTAATTTACAAGCAGGGGGTATAGCAACCAATAGTTGTTATATATCCTCAAACGATATGTCTGTAAAATTATCAGTAGCTTTTGTTTCCGTTGCTGTATCCTCTGCTTTCTTAAAGTCTTTTTGATGACGGTCGCTAATTACTTCGTCTCCTTTTTCCTTTAAAATGTAGTCTGTTGCTTTGGCTAACATTTCATGAAAATCTTTAAAATCTTCTTTGTAAAGATAAATTTTGTGTTTTTGATATCGAAAAGAACCATCGTCATGTGTGAATTTTTTACTTTCCGTAACGGTTAGATAATAGTCGTCTGCTTTTGTTGCTCTCACATCAAAAAAATAAGTTCTTCTACCAGCTCTTAAAACTTGTGAAAAAATTTCTTCTTGTTCAACCCTTTCTGCCATAATCTTTTTAATAGTTTTTATAAATCGTTTTTATTTCTAAAACAAATCTAATAAAATAATGCATGTGTAAATGTTAAAGGCTATAATTCTTTTTCTAAAAGTTGTTGTGCATACAGTTCTTTGTAGTATCCTTCTTTTTCTAACAGCTCGCTGTGCGTGCCTTGTTGTATGATCTCACCAGTATCCAAAACGAGTATTTTGTCTGCATTTTTAGCAGAGGATACTCGGTGACTGATAATAAATGTGGTTTTGTTTTTAGAAACTTGCTCTAGATTGGAGAGTATTTTTTCTTCGGTTTCTGTATCTACTGCTGAGAGACAATCATCAAAAATTAAGATGCTTGGGTTTTTAATAATTGCCCTTGCAATTGATACTCGCTGTTTTTGACCACCAGATAGGGTAACGCCTCTCTCGCCTAAAATAGTTTGGTATCCATTTTTAAACTCCATTATATTTGCATGCACCACAGCATTTTTCGCAGCTTTTATAATGGCTTCTTTAGGGGCATTTTTTTCGCCAAACTTTATGTTATTCTCAATGGTGTCAGAAAATAAAAAAGGATCTTGAGGGACAAAACCAATCTGATTTCTTAGCGCATCTAAATTGGTTTTTTTAATTGGTTTTTTATCGATTAAAACACTTCCTTTTGTTGCATCGTATAAGCGAGAAATTAGGTTGATGATCGACGTTTTCCCTGATCCCGTTTTTCCTAAAATAGCAATCGTTTCTCCCGGTTTTACTGTGAAAGAAATATTTTTGAGTGCCGTAATGTCTGTATCGTCATAGGTTAAGCTTACTTCTTTAAAGGTAACTTCACCTTGTAAATCAAAAGAGACATCATTGTTGTTCTTAATTTCGGGTACTTGTTGTAAAAATTCATTAATTCTTATTTGGGAAGCTTCCGCTTGTTGGATCATCGAAGTAACCCATCCTACAATGGCTACGGGCCAAGTTAGGATATTTACATACAATATAAATTCAACAATAATTCCAATTTGAATTTCGCCATTGATATATTGTTTCCCTCCAATATAGATGACAATCAAATTGCTGATTCCAATTAATAAAACCATCGTAGGGAAGAAAAGCGCATTTGCTTTGTTTAGGTCTATGTTTTTCTCTTTGCTCAGATTGGCAATTGTATCAAAATCTTTGATAATTGAAGACTCGATTGCATAAGATTTTACAACGTTAATTCCTGAGAAAAACTCTTGGTTAAAAGAGGTTAGTTTTGATAAGTATTGCTGTACAATTGCACTTCTTTTATGAATGACTTTGCTCAAATAAAAAATTGAGATGGCTAAAATGGGAAAGGGTAAAAGGGTGTATAAGGTGAGTCTACCGTCGACTCTTGCCATTTGTGTAAATCCAACAATAAAAAGAACAATCATATTGATACTGTACATTACGGCAGGACCTACATAAGTTCTTACTTTTGAGACGTCTTCACTAATGCGGTTCATTAAATCTCCCGTTCTGTTTTTTTTATAAAATTGAGAGATAATCGCTGGTACTGATTGTAGATTTCATTTTTTAAATCAAACTCAATGAGTCTTGAGGTTACAATAATCTTTTGGCGCATTAAAAAGGTTAAGAAACCAGCAATAACTGTAACGGCAATAATGGTTAAAATATTGAATAAAAGAGCTTCTTTAACCGTATCCAATTCAATGATTTTTCCATTTTGATAATCCTCTACTGCATTCAAAGAATTTCCAATAATTCGGGGAACTTGTAAGGCTAAAAGTTTCGACAAAACGGTGATGAATAGCCCTGCTAAAAAGCGCCATTTGTATTTTAAAAAGTACTTGTTTATGTATTTTAGAGCTTTCAATTTTTTGGATAAATTTTTTAATATCGAGGTATTTGCTACTTCAATGTCAAGGACTATTTTTTTGTATTATTTGTAATTTATAAGTATATTTATTGTAAATAATTATTAATATCTTATTTTTGAACCTATTGTTTTATGAATTAATTAATAAACACAAAAAAATGAAATCAGAAATTGTAGCTGCAGAATTATTAAAAAACGATCCTGTTTTTGGACAGTTATCGTTTGATGGTCATGAACAACTTGTTTTTTGCAACGACGAAGATACAGGTTTAAAAGCAATTATAGGTATTCATAATACAGTTTTAGGACCTGCTTTGGGTGGGACTAGAATGAAGGCTTATGAGAGTGAATGGCATGCGTTAAATGATGTATTGCGATTGTCACGTGGAATGACCTATAAAGCTGCTATTACAGGATTGGATTTAGGGGGTGGAAAGGCTGTGATTATCGGAGATGCTAAAATTCAAAAAAATGATGCCTTAATGCGACGATTTGGTGAGTTTGTTCATTCTTTAGGAGGGCGTTACATAACTGCGGAAGATATGGGTATGGAAACCAGAGACATGGATCTGGTTCGTGAAGTTACTCCTTATGTTACTGGAATTTCAGAAAATAAAGGAGGTGCTGGAAATCCCTCTCCAATTACCGCTTATGGTGTGTATATGGGAATGAAAGCAGCTGCTAAATTTCAATTTGGGACAGCAAGTTTAGCGGGTAAAAAAGTATTAGTTCAAGGCATTGGTCATGTAGGAGAATCATTAGTAAAACACGTAGCTGAAGAAGGAGGGCAAGTCATTATTAATGATATTGATGAAGAACGCTTAGCGCTTTTGAGTAAAAAATACAATGCAGCTATTGTTTTAGGGAAAGATATTTATGGGTTGGCTGTTGATATATATGCGCCTTGTGCGTTGGGGGCGACAATAAATGATGATACCATTCATCAATTAAGGGCGAAAGTAATTGCAGGTGCGGCCAATAATCAACTGGCAGATGAAATAAAGCACGGACACATGTTGAAAGAAAAAGGGATTTCATATGCACCTGATTTTTTAATTAATGCAGGAGGAATTATTAATGTATACGCAGAGCTAGCAGGATATGGCAAGGAAGAAATAAAAAATAAAACAGCGAATATTTACAACACGACACTTGCGATCTTTGAGCTTTCAAAAAAAGAAAATATTTCCACTCATAAGGCCGCATTTCATATTGCACAACAAAGAATTCAGGATGCAAAAAAAGCATTAAATTGATTGAACAAAAAAATAAATAATACTACTTTTGCTGCGCGATAGAAATAAATCTATTCCGCTTTTTAAATACGTTCTTTCAATGATCAACAGAAGACATATTCGCGTAAAAGTAATGCAGTCTGTATATGCCATGCAACAATCTTTAAATGACGACGTCATTAAAGAAGAGAAATTTTTAAAACAGAGCATTCTTAAAATGTTTGACTTATATGTTTTAAATATCCAATTGATTGTTGAAGTTAAAAAACTAGCAGCAAAAAAAATTGAATTATCAAAGAAGAAAATTCTCGCAACAAAAGAAGAACTACAACCCAATACTAAATTTATCAATAATCAGCTCATCCGTGTTTTAGAACAAAGCGTGAGTTTGGATGGTTATGCTGAATTGAATAAAATTGATCACTGGTCTTTGGATACAGAGTATCTTAAAATTGTATTTGACGAATTACAAAAAAGTTCCCTTTATAAAACATATTTGAACTCCGAAACTACTTCTTTCCAAGCAGACAAAAGTTTTGTGATCGACTTCTTTAAAGAAATCATTGCTCCAAATGAAAAGTTAGCAGATTATTTTGAAGATAAAATGATTTCCTGGGTAGATGATATTCCTTTTGTAAACACCTGGATAGTAAAATCGTTATCCAAACAAAAGGAAGGAAAAATATTTGTTTTAGACAGTCTCTATAAAGACCATGATGACAAACAGTTTGTTTCAGACTTGTTTCGAAAAACAGTTTTAAAACATCAAGATTACGATCAAGACATAGCAGATCAGACACCAAATTGGGAAACTGATCGAATTGCAGACATTGATATGATTTTGATTAAAATGGCCATCACAGAGTTCTTGAATTTCCCATCCATACCGACCAAAGTTACCATTAATGAGTTTATAGAAATTGCCAAAGATTATTCTACAGAAAAAAGTAGTTATTTTATCAATGGCGTTTTGGACAAGCTTTCCAAAGAATACACAAAGCAAAATAAAATAAATAAAATAGGAAGAGGATTATTATAATCTCCTTTTTTATTAAATTTACAAAAAAAAACAAACTCCAAATGAAAAAAATAATAATTGTATTTACTTTGTTAGTCACCATAAGTGTTTTTACTTCTTGTGATCAATCCAAAGCAGCATCAAAAATTGATGTAACGAATCTAGAAGATGCAAAGAAAAGAGATGTAGCAATAAATAAGGGAGCAGCTAGCATCAGCTTCGATAAAATGGAATTTGATTTCGGAACTGTAACTGAAGGAACTATTGTTTCAACGGTTTATAAGGTAACGAATTCTGGCAAAACAGATTTGATTATTACCAATGCAGAAGCATCTTGTGGTTGTACCGTTCCAGTTTGGCCTAAAGAAGCAATCAAACCTGGTGAAACGGCAGACATTGCTGTGAAATTTAACACAAAAGGGAAACCAAACAGACAATCAAAAAATATTACTTTGTCTACGAATACAGCCGTGGGAAGAGAAGTCTTAAAGTTATCAGGTATGGTAACACCAACTATTAAAAACTAAATATATGTTTCAAGTGATTTTTTTACAAGCAGATGCTGCTGGTGGTTTTATGAGTATGTTGCCTTTTTTGGCAATGCTTTTAGTGCTTTATTTCTTTATGATTCGCCCGCAAATGAGTCGTCAGAAAAAAGAGAAAGCTTTTCAACAAGAAATGGGAAAAGGAACAAAAGTGATTACTTCTAGTGGAATTCACGGTAAGATTGTAGATGTACATGCTGCAGATAACACCGTAACCATAGAAACGGGAGCTGGAAAAATTAAATTTGAACGCGCTGCTATTTCTATGGAATTGAGTAAGAAGTATTTGCCAAAAGAAAAAAAATAATTCTTTTTTATAACCTACAAAAGTGAGCAATTTGCTCACTTTTTTTGTACCCACTTTTTGTGTAAATTGCATCTAAAATAAATTCTTTTGAAATTCACAAAAAACATCCCTAAAACCTTTTTTGTCTTTTTGACATTGTCTCTACTTATTTGGTTGCTAATAACGCTTTCAAAAGAATATGTGGCGCAGGTTTCTTTAAATGTTTCTTATGAAGCCCTTCCTCAAAATCAATTGCTACAGGCAGCTCCAAAAGAAGAAATCGAAATCATTGCAAAAGGAACAGGATTTAAATTATTAGCGACGCGTTTTTTTAATCATCGTGTGCAGTTGAAAACGAATAATTTGTCAAAAAAAGGTGCAGAAAAACATTTCTTTTTAGCATCCAATCAAAAAATGCACATCCAAAAACAATTGGTTTCTGGACTTTTGTTGGAGGCATTTTTAAAAGACACCATTTATTTAGATATTGGAAACCTAGTTTCAAAAAAAGTGCCTGTGATTTCCAATTTAAAAATTGAGTATCGTATTGGTTTTGATGCTTTAAAGCCTGTAGAAATTAAACCAGATACCATTTTGGTCACTGGACCTGAAAACCAAATAAAAGCCATAGAAAGCTTGTCTTTTGCTCCTTTACTTTTGGAGAATGTAAGCGTTAATTTTTCAAAAAAAGTACCCCTTTTAGTTCCTGAAAACCTCAAGAATGTCCATTTTAACAAACGTGATGTCTTAGTAAATGGGTTTGTAGAAAAATTTACTGAAGGTAGTTTTTCGATTCCTTTTACCGTTAAAAACCTTCCTGATAATTTAAATATTAACACATTTCCAAAAGAAGTAAACGTTTTTTTTAAAGTAGATTTACCGAGATTTAATCAAGCAAAAGAAAGCAACTTCACGGTTGTTTGTGATTATCGTGTTTCAGAAATCAATGGTTTGTCCTACTTGATCCCTAAAATTATTTCGAAACCAAATTTTATTAAGAATGTTAAAATTATTCCGAATAAAATAGAATTCTTAATTCAGAAATAATATGATAGTTGGGCTCACAGGTGGTATAGGAAGTGGTAAAACGACAGCGTTGAATTGTTTTAAAAAGTTTAAAAACGTTGCCGTTTATATTGCAGACGTTGAAGCTAAAAAATTAATGATTAGTTCTCCTGTTGTCAGAGAAAAATTACACAATGCCTTTGGTGACGAAGTCTTTATTGATCAAGAATTAAATCGTTCACTCCTGGCAAAAATTGTTTTCAGTGATAAGCAAAAACTGCAACTGCTCAATGCCATTGTTCATCCAGAAGTAGCTATTCATTTCAAAAATTTTGTCAATAATAATAAGGATAAAGCTTATGTATTGTATGAGAATGCAATTTTATTTGAAACAAAGAATGATCATTTTTGTGACTGTGTTATTACTGTATGCGCAGCGCTAGAAGCGCGCATCTCTAGAATAATAAAAAGAGATGCAACGACGAGAACGGCAGTCTTAGATCGAATGAAAAATCAATTTTCAGATGAAAAAAAGATGCTACAATCGCACTATGTTATTCAGAACAATTCCTTACATTTCCTGCAGGAAGAAATTGATAGAATTCATAATTTTTTAACATAAAAACAATTTATTTTTTTTGAATTTTCATCTTTTTTCTTAAAATACTCTTAAAAAAATGTTTTTTTTGTTAATAATAGTTAAAAACAATAACAGGCAATTTTTATTAAACTAAATTTGATTTATGTCTAAGAAAATGTTTGTTTTAATCGTTTTGCTGATGAGTATTTCGCTTGTTGGTATCATTGCTGTTCAAGTATATTGGATAGACAATGCCTTAGAGAGTAAGAAAGCTCAATTTAATAAAGATGTTTTTAAAGCACTTGTTGCCACTGCGGAGCGAATTAAAGCGAGTGAAAATGACAAATTGTATCAAAGACACAAAAGCCTTTTGGAAGATATTGAATTGGCCGATAAAGCCAAGGTGAAAAATATATTAATTCAGCAATATGATAAAACCAGAAAGCAGCGTTTTTCAATAGGAACTACAATTTTAGAAGAAAATTTTAAAATCCCAACCTATTTTCTTGATAATGATTCCATTTTAATCAAAAGAATTACGACCAAAAAAGATTTTTTCAGAACCATTTCCATTCAAAAAGAAGGCGATTTATATGGTGCTAAAAGTGAAGAACGATACTCGTACTCTTCTCGAAATAAAGAAGAAGAAAAAAGGAGTATTATTTCCGCTTTAAAAGAGATTCGGGACAGTTTGCCAATAACCGAAAGAATTTCCAATCGTGAGCTGAATGAAACCTTAAAAGAGGAGTTAATTAAAAGAAATGTTTCGATTGATTATAAGTATGGAGTTTATAATGATGATGGCTTAGCAACTCCATTAAAATCGGGTTATTATACGGTAAATACAAATGGAAATCAGGGCTACCCACTTTTGAAAAATGGGACCGGTGGTTACTACAAGCTCTTCATAACTTTTCCAACAAAAAACAAACTTATTTTATCAGGCATTACCAATGTTTTACTGCTGTCCTTGTTTTTTATATTTATCATAATTATTGCTTTTTCTAGTTCGCTTTATCAACTGTTGAGACAGAAAAAAATCTCCGCAATTAAAACGGATTTCATCAACAACATGACCCACGAATTTAAAACCCCAATTGCTACAATTAATGTCGCATTAGATTCCATAAAAAACCCTAAAATACTTACTGATTCCAATAAGGTTTTACGCTATGTACAAATGATTCGTGATGAGAACAAACGGATGCATGCACAAGTAGAAAATGTCTTGCGAATTTCTAGATTACAAAAGGATCAACTTGAAATTCAAAAAGAGATTATTGATGGTCATGATATCATAGAAGATGCCATTACGCACGTAAGTTTACTTATTAAAGATCGGGAAGGAGTACTAAGTACTCATTTGAAAGCGTTAACATCAGAGATTGTTGCCAATCAATTTCATTTAACAAATGTGGTTGTTAATATTTTAGAAAATGCAATAAAATATTCTGAAGGTCCTCCAAATATTGAAGTGCACTCTGAAAGCACCAATAAATACTTTATCTTTAGTGTAAAGGATGAAGGAATCGGAATGAGTAAGAGTGTTCAGAAAAACATTTTTCAAAAATTCTACAGAGAAGAACGTGGAAATATTCATAATGTGAAAGGCCACGGTTTAGGACTCGCGTATGTGAAAGAAATTGTTGAAAAACATCATGGGACCGTTTTTGTTGAAAGCGAAAAAGGGGTCGGAAGCATATTTACAGTGAAATTACCAATAATTTAAAAAAAATAAAAATCATGGGAAGTAAAAGAATTTTATTAGTGGAAGACGATCCCAATTTTGGAATCGTTTTAAAAGATTATCTAGGTTTAAATGATTATCATGTCACACACGCAAAAGATGGAATAGAAGGTTTGATTATGTTTAAAAACAATTCATATGACTTGTGTATTTTAGATGTAATGATGCCGCGAAAAGATGGTTTCTCTTTAGCTCAAGACATTCGTGCCACGGATAAGGAAGTGCCAATTATTTTCTTAACAGCTAAAACATTAAAAGAAGATGTTTTAAAAGGCTATTCTGTTGGTGCCGATGATTATTTAAACAAACCCTTTGATTCTGAAGTATTATTGTATAAAATTAAAGCAATTTTACAAAGAAAAGATTCGGACAAGTCGTCTGATTCCGAACAATATGAATTTGTTATTGGAAAATTTTCTTTTAACTCTAAACTGCGTCATTTGTCAATTGGTGAAAAAGGAGAACCCCACAAACTATCACCAAAAGAAAGTAAATTGTTAAGAATGTTGGCCATTCATAAAAATGATTTAATGCCAAGAGAATTGGCTTTGACCAAAATTTGGAGAGATGATAATTACTTTACATCAAGAAGTATGGATGTTTATATTGCAAAATTGCGTAAATATTTAAAAGCTGACGAGCATGTTGAAATTTTAAATATTCACGGAGAAGGCTTTAGATTGCTAGAAAAATCCTAAAATAACGCTAGATACAATACGTCCTCTACAAAAAAACCTGATTGAAATTACGATCAGGTTTTTTTTAGTGCTATTCATTATCTAAAATTTAGTATTATTTTTACCTCATGGCTGAGTTAATAAAAATATATGACGAAAACCCCAACCCAAAAGAGATTGATAAAGTTGTCAAAATTTTACAAAGTGGAGGGTTGGTCATTTATCCAACCGATACGGTATGGTCTAGGATGTGATATTACCAAAACAAAGGCCATCGAAAAAATTGCAAAAATCAAAGGAACTAAGATTGAAAAATCTAATTTTTCTTTTGTGTGTAATAGTTTAAGCCATTTGTCAGATTATGTAAAACAAATAGATTCGGTTACATTTAAATTGTTGAAAAGAGCGCTGCCTGGGCCTTATACTTTTATACTACCTGGAAGTCAGCATTTACCAAAAGCATTTAAAAAGAAAAAAACAGTGGGAATTCGAATTCCAGATAATTCGATTATTAGAACACTGGTTGCAGCACTGGGCAATCCAATTATTACCACCTCTATCAAAGATGAAGACGATATTCTAGAGTATACCACTGATCCTGAATTGATCTTTGAGAAATGGCAGCACCTTGTAGATGTTGTAATTGATGGTGGGTATGGAGGCAACCTTGCGTCTACAATTATAGATTTAACTACAGATGAGCCCACTGTTATTAGAGAAGGAAAAGGAAGCTTAGAAGTTTTGTAATTTTAAGCAAGGCGTATTAAAACGACTTCTTTTATTTTAGATCCGTAAATTTTTTTCTCCTCATTATGAAATACTGCCACACAATACTCGTGTGGATATTATAGTTCATTTTTTTTTGAAGCGTCTTTCGTTTTCTAAGAAATCTAAAGAAATTTTTATAAAAACTAAAATGTGCTTTCAATATGGCAAATGTATGAATCGGTCTGAATTCAAGTAAAAATTTCAAACCAGCAATTCCATCTAAAATCAAACGTGAAAATACGACGAACAAAAACCATTTTTTAGGAACGTTTTTTACGATGTTTAAAAGGCTATTTCTGAAATTTAAATAGGTTTTGTGAGGGTTTGTTTCTTGTAATGTAGCACCACCAACATGATAAACAGTAGCCGTACCTACATATTTAACATCAAGGCCAATATTTTGTGTCCTCCAACAAAGATCTATTTCTTCTTGATGTGCAAAATAATCTTCATCAAAACCATTTAATTGATGGTACACCTCTGCACGAATAAAAAAACAAGCCCCAGAAGCCCAAAAAATATCAGCAACATCATTAAACTGATGGGCATCTACTTCTAGATGATTAAATAACCGTCCTCGGCAATATGGGTAGCCATACAAATCAATAAAGCCACCACCTGCTCCCGCATATTCAAATTTGGTTTGCTCTTTAGAATCTAAGATTTTGGGTTGAATAATCGCGGTGTTTTTTTCTTTTTTAAAAACTTCTAAAATAGGCGGTAACCAATTTTTGGTCACAGCGACATCTGAATTTATAAGGCAATAAATATCTGCTTCAATGAATTGAAGAGCATCGTTATATCCTTTTGCATACCCTCCGTTTACACCATTCTCAACAATATTTACCGATGGAAAAAATTCTTTCACAAAGGCTATTGATGCATCTGTAGATGCATTGTCAGCAACATAAATTGCAGCTTCATTTGCGCTGAAATTTACGATCGATGGTAAGAACTGTTCTAAGAGTTTTTCACCATTCCAATTTAATATGACTATTGCTGTTTTCAAGGGTGCAAACTTACAGTTTATAAATTAGTTTATTTCTTATTTGCAATTAATAAATGAAGGAATCTTTTGAACTCCCACTACTATATTTTTAATATTGAGTATCTATGAAGATCTAAAATTGGGTATTTCTTTCAAGAAAACATACGTTTCTTTTTCAAAATCCATTTTACAATAAAAATGTTCTATGCCATTAGTAACGATTAAATAATTGGCTTTTAGTTTTAAATTATAACGTGCAATCTGGTCAAAAGTTGCCTGAGTTATTTTAACACTCGGTGCTTTACATTCAACAATAATTTCTGGAGTACCAGCAGTATTAAAAATTAAAATATCGGTTCTTTTTTTTCGATTATTAACAATTAGCTGTTTTTCTAACGCTATCAAAGACCTTGGGTATTTCTTTTCTTCAATTAAATAAGAAACAAAATGCTGGCGTACCCACTCTTCGGGAGTAAGGACCACATATTTTTTTCTCAAATTATCAAAAATAAGCGTCTTATTTTCGTTACTTTTGAGTTTAAATTTATAGGTTGGTAGCTTAAGCTCTTGCATCAATCAAAAGTAACAAAATGAACGAAATTAACACGATTGTTTCCGATATTAAAAAAGGGAATTTAAAACCTATTTATTTTTTAATGGGCGAGGAGTCTTATTATATTGATAAGATTTCTGATTTTATCGAAGAAACCGTTTTGGATGAAGCTGAAAAAGGATTTAACCAACAAGTAATATACGGACGAGATGCTACTATAGAAGCTATCGTGGAGGCTGCGAAACGCTATCCGATGATGGCAGAGCGTCAAGTTTTGATTGTAAAAGAAGCCCAAGATTTAAGTAGGAATATAGAAAAATTAGTTTCTTATGCAGAAAATCCTCAGCCAACAACCGTATTAGTAATTAATTACAAATACAAAAAATTAGATAAGCGAAAAAAATTATACAAAGTAATTGCAAAATCTGGGTTGATTTTCGAAAGTAAGAAGTTGTATGAAAATCAAGTTTCAGATTGGATTCGTAGTGTTTTAAAGGGGAAAAATTACCAGATTGAACCAAAAGCTGCACAAATGTTGCTAGAGTTTTTAGGAACTAATTTAAGTAAGATTTCCAATGAATTGGAGAAGTTAGTGCTTATTTTACCCGAAGGGACCATTATCAATCCTGCACATATTGAAGAAAATATAGGTATTTCTAAAGACTATAATAATTTTGAGTTACGAAAAGCTGTGGGAGAGAAGAACGTGGTTAAAGCGAATCGAATTATTGCTTATTTTGCAGAAAACCCAAAGAATAATCCTTTGGTAATGACAGTTTCTTTGCTGAATAGTTTTTTCACACAACTTTTACTTTTTCATAGTTTGGACGATCGTTCCAAAAATTCGGCAGCAAAAATGTTGGGTGTCAACCCTTTTTTTGTTGACGAATACTTCCTTGCCGCTAGAAATTATCCCATGCGAAAGGTAGCACAGGTAATTGCTTTTTTAAGAGATGCAGACATTAAAAGCAAAGGAGTTGGAACCCATCAAAACCATGAAGATATACTAAAAGAATTACTTTTTAAAATTTTGCACTAAAACAAAGGTTATGAAAAATATGTTTAACGCAGCCGATGTGGAAGAGATTATTGGTAGAATAAAAAATTTAACAGCAACTTCCATTCCTAAATGGGGAAGGATGTCTGTTTCTAAAATGTTGGCTCATTGTTGTGTAACCTATGAAATGGCGTATACAGACAAGTATCCCAGACCGAATCAATTGACCCGATGGATTCTAAGAAAATTCATTAAGAATAGTGTCGTTTCAAAAAAGGCTTATCCAAAAAATGGAAAGACAGCAGCAGCGTTTGTTATTAAAAATGACCCGGTTTTTGAAACAGAAAAGACACGTTTAATTGCATTTATAAAACAAACACAAGCATTGGGCGCAGTTGCTTTTGAAGGCAAAGAATCCCATTCTTTTGGTTCTTTAACTGCCAATGAATGGAATGTTTTATTTTACAAACATCTAGCACATCATTTAACGCAATTTGGCGTTTAAAATTTAGAAAACAAGCATTATGAAAACAACAGCAATTATTTTCGGAATCTTATTGGCATTATTTTTTGGATTACAAGTTTACTCCTATGTGAGTAATGCAAACATTGAAAAGTACTCATACACAGTTCTCAAAGAATATGATGATTTTGAAATTCGAAATTACGATGCGGGGTTGTTTACCTCTGTAAAATTAGACACTGATTCTTATAACGAAGCATCTGGAAAAGGGTTCTCTATTTTGGGAGGGTATATTTTTGGGAAAAATGAAAAAAAAGAGGCCATTGCTATGACTTCACCCGTAAGCATGTCATTAGAAAAAGAAACAACTATGTTGTTTTTAGTACCAAAAGCATATACAAAAGAAAGCCTACCAAAGCCGATGAATAGTAATATCCAGTTTGTAGAGGTACCTGCAAAAAAAATGGCAGCAATCACTTTTGGTGGTTGGGCCAATGATGCAAAAATTGAAAAATACAAATCGAAACTGATCGCACTTTTAGCTGAAAATCAAATTAAGCACACCCATAATTTTTCTGTATTGGGGTACAATCCGCCTTATGAAGTTCTCGTCCGTCGGAATGAAGTCATCGTAGAATTGGAATAGTTGGGTGGTTTGTTTTAACACCAAGATATTACAATGCCATTTTTAGATTCAGCACATAAAAAAAACCGAACAAATTTTGCTCGGTTTTTCTATTTTTAAAAAAAAGAACTAGTTGTTTTTTTCTTTTATAATTGCTTTGTCAGCTACAATTCGAGCATCCATGTTGGCAACTTTCCATGCGGTATGGAATACCAATCGTGCTCTGTTTTCTAAGAGCTCATAATTGATTTTGTCGGGAGTATCAGAAGGTCTGTGGTAATCTGCATGGGTACCGTTAAAGTAAAAAATAATTGGAATATTGTGCTTGGCAAAGTTATAATGATCTGATCTGTAGTAAAAACGATTCGGATCGTTTTCATCATTGTATTTATAATCCAAATTGATGTTGGTGTACTTTTTATTTACAGCTTCCGATAGGTTGTGTAATTCTGTGCTCAATTTGTCAGAACCAATTAAATACACATAGTTTGGATCTGTTTTGTGTCTGTCATCAATTCTACCAACCATGTCAATGTTTAAGTCGCACACAGTGTTTGCCAATGGATACACTGGATATTCTGTGTAATATTTAGAACCTAACAATCCCTTTTCTTCTCCAGTTACGTGTAAGAATAAAATGGATCTTTTGGGACCTTTGCCAGCATCTGCAGCAGCTTTAAAAGCTTGTGCAATCTCTAATATAGCTACTGTACCCGATCCATCATCGTCGGCTCCATTATAAATTTCTCCCTTTTTAATTCCTTCATGATCTAAATGTGCAGAAATTACAACAACTTCTTCCGGCTTTTCACTTCCTTCGATAAAGGCTAGTACGTTTTCAGAGGATTTCAATCCCCCTCTGCGAGAATTTTTATTTAACCACTCCGCAGGCACTTCTTGAAAATAATCATCCCCACCAAGTCCCGAAGCAATTCCTTCAGAAACATAAAAGTTTTTTAAATATTCTACCGCTTTTTTCTGTCCAGGTTCTCCAGTATTTCTACCTTCAAACTCATCCGAAGCGTAAATAAATAAATGCGTTCCTAGATCTTTTGCAGTAATTGTACTTGCATATTTTGCTGCTTGATCGATATTCTTTTCGACTTTTGTTGTTGCTTCTTTACCAGATCCACATGCTATGAAAGCAAATGCACTGGCTGCATAAAGTATTTTTTTCATTGATAGGTGATTAATTCGATTTGATTATATGTACCCAAATGTAACAAAAAGTTACACCGCCATCAAATTTAAATAAAAAGATTTTTTTAATGGAAATCTTTGGTGTTTTGGGTTGGTTTTTAAAGACAAATAAAACCTAGTATTGAACCTTTTTTGGATGCGAACCTTCTTTGTTTTAAAACGTTTGACTATGAATTACAAATTGTTGTAAAGCTGTATCGAATTTGACAATTTTGGAGGCAAATAGGTTTTCAAATGCATTTTGTTGTATCAATGCTGCTGTTGTGCCAGTGTAGATTTTGTTTTCAGATAAGACAATCAATTCATCACATATTTTAGTTGCTAAATTAATTTCGTGTGTGGAAATAATAATGGTTTTTTTTGTTGTTTTTGTCAGTTTTTTTAGGAGTTCAAAAATGACAATGGTTTGATGCATATCTAGATGAGCGGTTGGCTCATCTAAAACAATAATTTCTGTATCTTGAGACAATGCTCTTGCAATGAGAACACGCTGCATTTGTCCATCACTCAATTCGGAACAACGATTGTTTTGAAGAGTTTCCAAATTGGTTGCTGTGATCGCCCAATGTATCTTTTGAAGATCTTTTTTAGACAATGAATCTATCCAGTTTGTATAGGGTTGTCTTCCCAGTGCGATGAGCTCAAAAACAGTTAATTGACTCTCAGGAACTCGTTCCGTTAATACCAGACTAATGGTTTTCGCTAGTTCTAGGTGTTGGTATGCGTTGCTATTTTTTTTGTTAATAAAAAGAGTTCCTTCAAGTGGTTTTTGAACTTTTGAAAGCGTTCTTAAAAGCGTAGATTTTCCGATTCCGTTTTTACCAATCACAGCATTTAATGTGCCTTTTTTTATTGCAAAATTTATTCCGCTTGCAATGACTTTCTGCTGTTTTTTTTGTGCATACCCAATGGCTAAATTTTCGGTGCTTAGTATGTTGTTTTTGTTTTTTGTCAAAACTTTATTTTTTGTATTTGTAGGATTTAGTTTGTAAAACTACCCCTATATTCAAAAAGGTTTATATTGTTATTTTCTTTTTTCTGAGTAGCAACCAGATCACAATAGGTGCCCCAAATAATGAGGTGATTGCGTTAATAGGTATAGTAAACTCGCTGGTTGGCAATTGTGCTATGCTATCACAAATTAACAATACCATTCCTCCAATAATAGCAGATGCAGGGATTAATATTTTATGATTGGAAGTTGTGAACAGCATTTTTGCAAGATGGGGTACTGCCAAACCAATAAATGCAATTGGTCCTGAAAAAGCAGTGATCACACCTGTTAACAAACTCGTGATGACCAATACAATGATTCTACTTTTTTCAATATTTATCCCCAAGCTTTTGGCATAATTTTCTCCAAGTAATAAACTATTTAAAGGTTTTATAACGCTCAAACAAGCGAACATTCCTACAAGATAAATACTACCAAACACCCGCATTTCTGACCAACTTAGGTTTCCAAGGCTCCCAAAACTCCAAAATAAGTATTGTTGTATTTGAGTCGCTTCACTAAAATATGCTAGTACGGCTATCACTGCGCCAGTCAAACTCCCAAACATCAGCCCAACAATTAGAATTGACATCGTGTTTCGCAGTTGATTTGCAGCCATAATTACTGCAAAAAGTACGAGGAAAGCTCCTAGGCTGGCAGCAATTGCCAACGACCAATTTGAGATGGAATTTGTTAGAAAAAAACCACCAAAAACAGACGAACCTAAAATTAGCAATGCTACTCCTAGGCTTGCTCCAGAGGAGATTCCTAAAACAAATGGACCTGCCAATGGGTTTCTGAAAAGTGTTTGCATGAGGAGTCCACAAATTGAGAGGCCTGATCCCACGAAGATTGCTGTAATCGCCTTTGGTAACCTAAAATCTAATACAATTGTCTGCCAACTGTCTTTGACATCTGTATTTCCCATTAGCGTCGTGAAAATATCTTTAAAAGGAATGGAAACAGAGCCCAGGCTTATGTTTAATAAAAAAAAGGTAAACAGTAAAACCGACAGTAAAATAAAGTGTTTTAAGTAGGGTTTTTGTTTCATTTGTTGATTGCTGGTTTGGCTGTGATTTATCTTTGATAAGCCGCTAAAAATATCACGAGCTTTTTAATTGCCAATCCCCGATGCGAAATTTTGTTTTTTTCATTTCTTTGCATCCTTGCAAAACTTTGGCAGTATCCTTCAGGTTGGAAAATGGGGTCGTATCCAAAACCTTTTTCGCCTTGTTTTTTAGTTAGAATTTCTCCTTTACAAATGCCATCAAAAAAAAACTGTTTTCCATCAAGTTGTAAACAAATGGCTGTTCGAAATTGCGCTTTTCTATTTTCTTTTCCATTTAATTCTTGCAGTAGTTTTTGCATGTTGTTTTCAGAATTTGAGGGTTCTCCAGCATAACGAGCCGAATAGACCCCTGGTTTTCCATCCAAACTTTCCACCTCTAAACCGGTGTCATCTGCAAAACAATGATACCCATATTTTTGGGTAACATAAGATGCTTTTAATCGAGCATTACCCTCTAAAGTAGTTTCTGTTTCATCAATTTCATCAAAACAATGAATGTCTTTTAAGCTCAATAGTTCTATTGAATTGGGAAGCATTTCTTGTACTTCCTTTAATTTATTTACATTGTTGGTCGCAAAGACTAATTTCATGTGGTAAAAATAATCAAATTATAATTGAAAAGAACCAATACAGGAAGTGGATCAATTATTCATGATGATAAGGCTCATTCTTTAAAATCGTAAAACCTCGATAAAGTTGTTCAACAACGAAAAGTCGAATCATTTGATGGGAAAAAGTCATTTCTGACAATGAAATTTTGCCCGATGATTTTTTATACACAGCTTCCGAAAATCCATACGGACCCCCAATAGCTAAAACAAGTTGTTTGATCCCTGAATTCATTTTCTTTTGTAAGTATTTAGAAAATTGAATCGATGTATAGGCATTCCCTTTGTCATCCAATACCACCAATTGATCGGTGTTTTGAATTTTTGATAAAATGAGTTCTCCTTCTTTTTCTTTTTGTTGAACTTCACTTAAATTTTTTACATTTTTGACATCAGGAATGATTTCTAATTCAAATTTTACATAATGCTTAAGGCGGTTTTGATATTCATCAATGAGGGCAATTAAATTTTTGTTGTCCGTTTTTCCAATGGCAAGTAACTTTATTTTCATTCTTATAATTCGTCGAGTAGGTGCAAGGAAGTGAAGTCACCTTGATTTTAACTTTTGGTTCGCAAGCAAATTTATTCGTTTTCAGCTATAAAATCAATAGAACGCATAAAAAGTTGAAAATCATTCTTATTTTTACATCAGCATAAAATGTAGATTGATATTGGTTTCAGAATTTGTAAGAGAATTTGGACACCTAATTGTAAATCAATAAGAGCGAATTAAGATAGCAGCGAACACCAATGACTAAAGAAATAGAAGACAGTCTCTTGAGAATACCGCTTATAAAGACTTTAGTGAAGTTTGGAAAGAAAATGAAAGTTCCAGGTTTGCAAGGAATGTCTTTGTACGATGTTATAGAGATGTATTTTATTGGGATTGTTAAAGGGGCTTTAACTTCCAGAGCTGGCGGGATTTCCTTTAGTTTTTTTATGGCCATTTTTCCTTTTTTACTCTTTATTTTAACCTTGATACCCTACATTCCAATAGACGGATTTCAAGAAGGACTCTTCTCTTTTATTCAGGATATTTTACCACCACAAACTTTTGAAGCCGTTAATCTTGTCATTGGCGATATCGTAAACAATCAATACGGAGGCTTACTATCATTTGGGTTTATTTTGTCAATCTTTTTAATGACAAACGGCGTTAATGCTATTTTTGGAGGATTCGAATACTCTTACCATGTCACAGAGTTTCGCAATGTTTTTAAAACCTATTTTATCTCTCTAGGGGTTTCGTTATTAACTTCATTTTTTTTAATTATAACGGTTGTTTTGGTGCTGTTGTATCAAGTAGCATTGTCTAAGATTGATGAAAATGGTTGGTTGAATACAAGCGATTTAAATCTTTTTTTCTACGGACGAAGTATCTTGTTTTTAATCATGATTTTCACCATCGTTTCGTTACTTTTTAGATATGGAACAAAGCAAGGGAAAGAGTTAACATTCTTCTCTGCAGGTGCTATTTTAACTACATTTTTGTCATTAAGTACCTTTTATTTATTTGGAATTTATGTTGTTAAATTTGCCCAATACAATCAATTGTACGGTTCTATAGGAACCTTATTAGTTTTGATGTTGTTCGTATGGTTAAATGCAATCATTCTTTTGTTAGGGTTTGAATTAAACGCTTCCTTATATCAACTGAGGCAACAAAATAAAACAGTTCCAACCTCCTGAAAATGCTAACTTTTTTCACGATATTTGCGCTTGCAGTGCGTTTTGATATTGCATTCTTATGGAAAATCAATTTTGCACAGTTTGCTTTTTTGCGAGGCAGGAATCCATAAAAAGGAATAAACGTTTAAAATTTTGAGTGATTCGTTTTGAGTTTAGCAACTAAAAACTAAAAATCAACAACTAATACCCATTTCAATGAAACCAAGTATCCCAAAAGGAACCAGAGATTTTTCACCAACAGAAGTTGCCAATCGGTCCTATATTATGAATGTGATTAAGACCACTTTTGAAACTTTTGGGTTTCAACCCATTGAAACGCCAAGTTTTGAGAATTCTGCAACCTTGATGGGCAAATATGGGGAAGAAGGAGATCGATTGATTTTTAAGATTTTAAATTCAGGTGATTATTTAGCAAAAACAGATCCAAAGTTCTTGGCAGAAAAAAATAGTTTAAAATTAACTTCACAAATTTCTGAGAAAGCGTTGCGTTACGACCTTACAGTGCCCTTTGCTCGCTATGTAGTTCAGCATCAAAATGAAATTACATTTCCTTTTAAAAGGTATCAAGTGCAGCCCGTTTGGAGAGCCGATCGACCACAGAAAGGACGTTTTAGAGAGTTTTTTCAATGTGATGCAGATGTTGTTGGTAGTAAATCTTTGTGGCAAGAAGTAGCATTTATTCAACTCTATGATACTGTTTTTACCAAATTGGGTTTGGTGGGAACAACCATAAAAATAAATAATAGAAAAATACTTTCTGGAATTGCAGCAGTAATTGGCGCTCAAGACAAACTCATCGATTTTACCGTTGCTCTTGATAAGTTAGATAAAATTGGAAAAGAAGGAGTTGTTAAAGAAATGCTCTCCAAAGGAATTACAGAAGAAGCAATTGAGAAAGTACAACCCTTGTTTGATTTTTCTGGATCCAACCTAGAAAATTTGGCTGCTTTAGAAAACATGTTAGCAGGTTCGGAAGAAGGATTAAAAGGCGTTGAAGAGTTACGTTTTGTAATCCATTCAATCGCAGCACTTGGACTGGCTACAGCTAGCCTAGAAGTAGACGTTACGTTGGCAAGAGGTTTGAATTATTACACGGGTGCCATTTTTGAAGTTGCCGCTCCAAAAGGGGTAAAAATGGGGTCTATTGGAGGCGGAGGAAGATATGATGATTTAACAGGAGTCTTTGGTTTAAAAGAGGTTTCTGGGGTTGGCATCTCTTTCGGTTTGGATAGAATTTATTTGGTATTAGAAGAATTGGGCTTGTTTCAAGCGGTTGCTTTGCCAAAACCGAAGGTTATCTTCTTGAATTTTGATGCTACAACTGCCCTAACGAACATGCAAGCAATAAAAAAGTTGCGTGAAAATGGCGTAAATGCTGAGTTTTATCCTGATCTGGGTGAAAGTAACAAAGCACAAAAACGGCAATGGAAATATGTTTCCAACAGAGAGATTGAGTATGTGGTATCAAAAATTGAAAATGATCTTTTTGTTTTAAAGCACATGCTTTCCAATGAACAAGTAACTTGTTCACTGTCTGCGTTAATTGCAAAAATGACCAGTTCCTAACGTCACGCTAAAATTAAGAATCCTTTGTTTTGTATTTTATTGTAGACTACGCTTCTATTAGTATAAGTCTTATGCTATAATTAAAGCTGCACAACTATAATTGAAAAAAAATTAAAATAATACGTTTTAAACACCTAAATTTGCACATTAACAACAGATTGAAAATGTTTGAATTGAATCGTACCATGAACGAAGAAAAAATAGAGGAAATAGGGGATAATCATGTAGCTACTTCTGCAAAAAATCCGCTGAGAGCAGACGCTTTTGATATTTCTGACAATGAAAAAATAGAAAAAATTCAAGAAAGCGTAAAAGATATTTTAGAGACCTTAGGAATGGATCTGACAGATGATAGCCTTCAAGGAACTCCAAAACGAGTAGCCAAAGCATTTGTAAACGAGATTTTTATGGGGTTGAATCCTGCAAATCTTCCGAAAGCGTCTACATTTGAAAACAATTACAATTACGGTGAAATGTTGGTAGAAAAAAACATTGTTGTTTATTCTACTTGTGAGCATCATTTATTACCAATCATTGGTAGAGCTCATGTTGCTTATATTTCTAATGGTAACGTAATTGGATTGTCTAAGATGAACAGAATTGTAGAGTATTTTTCTAAGAGACCACAAGTTCAAGAGCGTTTGACTATGCAAATAGTTCAAGCTATGCAAGAAGCACTGGGAACACAAGATGTTGCTTGTGTTGTTGATGCGAAGCACTTGTGTGTAAACTCAAGAGGTATTAAAGATATTGAAAGCTCCACAGTTACTTCAGAATTCGGAGGGAAATTTAAAGAGAAAGAAACTCGAAAAGAATTTTTACAATATTTACAAATGGATACAAAATTCTAACCGATTACGATCTAATAAAAAAACCGTTTTGAGGAACTCAAAACGGGTTTTTTTTTGCAGTCTTCATAAGACGACTTGATAAGAGGCAATTTTAGTTGTTTACAAGTACCCATTCTCCTTTTTCAAGCAAAGGAATGGCTTGTTTAAAT
>Ga0213861_10001033_pt1 | contig 24889 bp, 18 predicted proteins | sample PICome_4_FD_160110 | JGI IMG/M metagenome (GOLD analysis project Ga0213861, IMG submission 160110) | Coastal seawater microbial communities near Pivers Island, North Carolina, United States - PICO131 | ecosystem: Environmental > Aquatic > Marine > Coastal | place: USA: North Carolina... | reverse complement strand
TGAAAGTCAGGTCAAAAGAATATTTTCGATGTGCGGTTTTGACCTTCAACAAGCAAAAATTAAAATCCTCTGGGAAAAGATCAATAACTTTGGCAAAAGAGCTGCTTAAACCGTAGCGTACCATTGTATAAAAAAACAAATGATATTGAAACTCTTCTTGTTTGGAATTATCAAATAAGGAGAGAAGATTTTAATGATGTTGGGGTAAGCGCAAACTTCATAATAAGCAAAAATGAATTATTAGCTTTGACTATGAAAAAGCCAGGTGCTCTTTTTACTCATTCAGTAAGAGAATATTGGGAAAGCCCTTGGATTATTGATTATGTGCTTATTAATGTATTCGACAAGAATATTCCTAAAGGATTCCCGGCATTTAATAAAATCAAGTTAAGCAACTATACTCCAATTTATTCTAAGCAGTCCATTTATTATGACTTTTTTAAAATGGAGGAGAAAGTTTTTTTATTAATTCTTTCAGACAATACACTTTTATTATATGAAAATATTGGGATTCTGGCTGATAATAACTGGCTGCTAATTCACACCTATAATGATTTTCCGATTCAAGGTTTTTTTCGAATTTACAAAGATAAATTTGAGAATATAATACTGGGGTTTGACTCCAATCAATTTTTTGTTTTTGATGAAAAGTATGATTTCCTTTCACCAAAAAAAACTGACCTTAATATTGAAAAAATGGTTTTAGTTCATAATCAAATTATGGAACAATATTCATGGCTAACAAGTGAGGAGGCTCACTTAATGATAAAATCAGAAGACCCAATTAAGTTTTTTTTGACCGTACTTAAACAAGAAGATTGATCTGGTAGAGTATAATCCTTGAAAACACATGACAAGGAATGCCATTACTCCAAACCACATCTTGATCAAACCCTTATTTTACTTTATCAATATCAAACATAAAACTATGAAGTACTTATTACTACTTTTAACATATATTGGAATGGGACAAGTCTTGGCGAACAGCATATCTATTGCTCAAATAACTCATTCAAGATATTGTGACGGCTTTCCAACAGGTGCAATAGATTTGGAAGTTGAAAGCCCGTATACGCCATTTACTTTTGTTTGGAGTGGCCCTGATGAATTTTCAGCTCAGTCAGAGGATATTTCTGGTTTAGCTCCAGGGAACTATTGTGTTACTGTAACTGATAATCTTTGCGGTGTAGGAGTACTTTGTGTAGATGTTTTGTGCGAAGAGGAATGCCCTTTAGCCGAAATAACCCAAAACACCACCCTCACCCGAGCAGAACCAGCATGTATTTGCGAAGGTGCATCTGGTACCTATTTCAATTTAGAAACCGACCCTGAATTTGGCCCATACACCTTCCTTTGGTCAGGCCCAGAAGGCTTCAGCTCTGAGCGCCAAAACCCTGATGACATTTCCATGCCCGGTTTATACACCGTCCAAGTCATCAATGATTTGGGCTGTAGTATATCGCTTTCTACCAACCTCTACGCCTGCCCCGGCATCCAATCCCTCACCTTCGAAGTACTGCCTGATTGTGGTGGCAGCGGTGGCAGTATCCTCACCCAGGTTACTGGTGGCGCTGCGGGGCTGCTGAACTACCAATGGTCGAATGGGCAAGTCATTCCTGATATTTACCACGTGGCGGCGGGAGATTACAGGCTCACCGTTACCGACCAACACGGTTGCTCCATCTTAGGAATGGCCAATGTACCCGACCAGACGGACACGCCCGCTTTTGTAATCAATGCCACAGTTACCCCCGCCTGTATACCCCATACTGGCAGTATTGTACTGAACTTGGACAATGTGCCAGCGCCCGTAACCGTAAATTGGTCTTATCCAGAAGCTGAAGGCAATGCCTTAATCAATATCAATAGCGGCACATACCGAGCTACCGTCACCGATGCCAACGGCTGTGGCGCTGTCGCAAATTGGTACGTATCCGCAGGGCCAGTTGTGCGCGAGGAAGTTATTCCCAATACGTGTTTTGGAACGAACGACGGTAGCATCAGGCTTACCGTCACGGGTAGCTTCCACAATGACGTACTTTGGGAAGACGGCAATGGCTTCGCCAATCAATTATTCCGCCAAAACCTTCCCCCAGGAGAATACTGTGTCAACATTACAAGTCCTGATGGCTGCGAATTTCGAGCATGCTACAGCACCAACCCCACCGAACCCACCGATATTTACCCTTATTTGAAACAGGTGACGATAATGACCGCTGGCCAGGGCCCTGACATTACCATCTACGACGGCCAGTGGATACCTACTTCTTCGGGTTGCTTGCTCTTTTCTGGCGGCACGCAGAACTTAAACCAAGAACTGGTGCAAGCCATGGGCGCTGGGCAAATGTCTTGGCGAGTGGTTGCGGTGTTTAGCGAAGTGATAGGGCTTGGGGAATATAACATTGGTGGATTTACAGGTCTACTTAGCTTAGCGGATAATTTCACTATCAACGTTTTAGCCAACGATGTGCAAACCCTTACTGCTGAAGGCAGTTTTGAGATTCCTTTGCTGTTTACCGCATTCGACAGTGAAGGTAATCCAATCATCAATATGTATGAGGCCAGTCAAGGGTTGGAAGCTTGTGTAAATATTCCGGCGATAGCGATCAATACCTGTGAGTGGGCGCCGGATATTGGAGCCTATCCACTGGGAACCGATAAAACCCACCGCCTGGAATTCAAGTGCATAAACGTTTCCCTTGAACCCTTCAATGGCAATTCCTTCTGCCTGGATTTTGGCACAACGCCAGCCAACGCTATTGCGGGAATATTCTGGAAAAACCCTGGTGGCCAATGGATACTAAATAACAATCCTTGCTACAGTGTTACTCCTGGTCTGTATGGCGAATACTGTGCATTATTAAAAACGAGCTATAATTGCAGTGTGGAGCTATGTGCTACCTATTGTAAGCCGCCAGAATTGACCGGAGGGGGCGCTACCATCACCAATCCCGACTGCCCTGGTGGCAACAATGGGTCTATTTGTTTGGATATTAGCGCTGATCCTCCTTTGGTTTTAGACTGGGGCAATGGAGGAAATGAAAGCAGGCCTGTATTTTGTTACCTTTAGTACAAGCGATGGAGAAAAATTGACCATTAAATTAAGCTTAATTAGATGATGTTAAAATATTAGGGGCAGCTGGATGAAAATCAAACTGCTCCTAATATTAGTTTTTAACCCAAGTAAAATGTAACTATATTGAAATCAAAATATAATATTAACTTGAAAGTATTGCGATTATTTTTTTTTACAATAATTGGCATTTTTAAATGTTATGATGCCACAGCCCAAGAATTCTACCTCATTGATACCCTTTCAAATTCATCTGGACATCTTCAGACTAGAAAGGTGATTGATTTGAATACTTGTGCTATCAATTTCAATACTACGGTAGGACTACCCTACGGTGGCATTCCCATTTTTCCACCTGACATGACTATTACAGGTGAAGGAGGGGTGGGTATTCCTGTTGCCTTAATGTTTTCTTTAGGGAATAGAGATATGATTCCTGATAATGTTATTGTGAATAATTTTTTTGTTCCTATAGCAAGTCCTAGCATTGGCCCTCCCTTCGCCCCCGAAACCAGCCCCAAGGGCATCTCCACCGACTACAATCACCGCAGCTACCTGGTAGGCAATGGCCTCACGGCCGTAGACGGGATAGCCCAAACCACGACTTACCTCGGCAACCTCTCGCCCGCTTTTCGTCCACGGGGGCAAATGACTTTTCGTGAGGGTAGTTTTTATTATCCTTCCGTCAGCCACGAGCTTATTCAGCTCAAGGTGGGGGCTGGCAACGATTATTACTTGCGGTCGGTGGGCCCTTTGCCCGATACCCTCAACTACGGTGGGCTGTTTTCCATTCCCTACAGTTGCGACAGCACCACCACCTACCTCATTCATCACGATCCCCTTCGGGGCAGCACCATTTTTGTGCTGGACATTCCTAGCCTGACCCTTACCGAACAATGCCAAACGCCGTTCAAATCCATCTCTGCTGCTTATGATGGCGAAAACACCCTGCCACCCTGCAACTGGGCCCTGGATCTGGCTACCCTCGACCCCTCCACTATTCATCGCTACGACACCATCTGTGCGGGTACCCTCGCCCTGCTAGATACCAATATCAGCCTGCTGCCGTTGTTGGAAATAGATTCCATTACCATCGAAATACGCAACCCATTGGATGGTAGCCAAGAAAGCCTGTCGGTATCCACGGCTCAACCCGATGTGAACACCAGCCCCAACGGCAGCCACCGCCTCACGCTCAGCAGTACGGGGTTCACCAAGAGCGATGCCCTGCTGTCGGTGCTCGCTTCGCTGGCCTATACCAACGACGCCCTCGCCCCCAGCGTGGGCGAGCGCACGCTGTTGGTCACGGCTCACCACCCTTATTACGGTACGCAAAGTGCAAAAATTTACCTGGAAGTCTCGGCAGGCACCCTGGCGGCAGCAGTTGCCCAGGCCGACCCTACCTGCTACGGTTTTTCAGACGGAACCATTACGCTCGACATTAGTGGCGGGCAGCAGCCCTACCAGGTCGGCTGGTCAGACGGCAGCCAAACCACCACCGACCGCCAGGGCTTGGGCGCTGGCGCCTACGCCTACCGCATTGCCGATGCCGCTCAGTGCCGCATTGGCGATACCCTAACCCTGGTACAGCCCGACACCCTGGTGCTCCGCATCAGCGCCGCCCAGGATACGATCTGTGGCCACACGGGTAGCCTCGTAGCGCTGGCGCAAGGCGGCACCCCAGCCTACACCTATGCCTGGAGCAGTGGGGGCAACGGCAATACCGCAAACAATCTGACCGCCAGCACCTACCAACTCAGCCTCACCGACGCCAACGGCTGTGTCGCTGGTGCGGCGTATACACTTGTGGCTGCCGACACCATTTTTGCAGCGCTGTCGCAAGCCGGTTGCCAGGGTAGTCCCATCACCCTCGCTGGCCAGAGCTATACCCAGGATACGAGCTTTCGGCAGGCTTTTCTCTCCGTCAATGGGTGCGACTCCATCCTCGACGTGCAACTCCGTTTCTACGAGACCTACTATTCCGCTACCGAATTTAGTATATGCCCTGGCGAGGCGCTCAGCCTCTACGGATCGCTCCTCAGCAGGGATACCAGCTTCGAAGTCCTTTTCCAGTCGGTCAATGGCTGTGATTCGATCGAACAATACCGGATCACGCTACTTGCCGCTCCGGTGACCAACCTCTCGGCGTCCCGCTGTGCCGGGGAGTCTTATCTTTTTGCGGGCAACACCCTCCGCAATAGTGGCACCTACACCGACACCCTTCTGGCCGTCTCGGGCTGCGACAGCCTCGTCCAACTCCAACTCACCGTTCATCCTCTGCCCATTCCCCAGTTCATCACCATGGGCAGCCTTTGCGCCGACGGCAGCGCCGTGTTGGGCGTAGCCAGTAATTTCGCGACCTATGCCTGGAATACCGGGCTTACCACTGCCGAACTGGATGTGACCACGCCCGGCGACTACGGCCTCACCGTCACCGATGCCAATGGCTGTGCGGGCTCGGCAGCGATCAGCCTCACCGACCTCCCGCCAGTGGTAGCCTACGCCTTGGAACAACCCGCCTGCCCCGCTGGGGTTGGTCGGGTTTTGATTACCGCCATTGACGGAGGCATACCGCCCTTCCGACTGGCCCAAAACGGACAGGTGGTGGCAGTGGGCGATTACCTCACCGACTTTGCGCCGGGCAGCTACGCCCTTACCCTGCTCGACGCCAACGACTGCGCCGACGAGCTGGCTTTTACCATCACACCTGCCAGCAGCCTGTCGGTCTTTCTGCCCACCGCACAAACCATCGACCTGGGGGAAAGTACCCTCATTGCCCTCAGTACCTCCTTCCAGCCCAGCAGTATTGCCTGGTCGCCACCCACGGGGCTGGCCTGTACCGATTGCCTAACTCCCCTGGCCGCGCCCACCGAAACCACCCGCTACTTCCTCGCCCTGGCCGACAACCGGGGCTGCACCTGGAACGGGAGTACCCTGGTAAAGGTTGTCGTGAAAGGCCTCTACATCCCCAACGCCTTTTCGCCCAACAACGACAACAACAATGACACGTTCCAACTGTTCCCCAGCACCTCGGTGCAAACCGTCGGCGAAGTCGCCATTTTCGACCGCTGGGGCGCCCAGGTCTTCCAGGCCAACGGCCTCACGCCCGCCTGGGATGGCCGGATAAAGGGCGAAAATGCGCCTACGGGCATGTACGTCTACCGCGTCAGTTGGGTCGACGTGGCGGGAAATGTGCAGGTGAATGCGGGGGAGGTTTTGTTGTTGCGGTGATGGGGTGTGAACATCCTAGGTGGTTTCGCCTCTTCCTCCGGGCCCTTTGTCACCTGTGTGCCCTCTGTGGTAAAAAAACCTTGGTGTCCCTGGAGCCTTGGTGGCAAAAAAGCCTCCATGCCCTTTGTCACCTCCGTGCCCTGTGTGGTAAAAACCCCTTGGTGTCCTTGGAGCCTCCGTGGCAAAAAAGCCTCCGTGCCCTTTGTCACCTCTGTGCCCTGTGTGGTAAAAACCCCTTGGTGTCCTTGGAGCCTTGGTGGCAAAAAAGCCTCCGTGCCCTGTGTGGTAAAAACCCCTTGGTGTCCTTGGAGCCTTCGTGGCAAAAAAGCCTCCGTGCCCTTTGTCACCTCCGTGCCCTGTGTGGTAAAAACCCCTTGGTGTCCCTGGAGCCTTCGTGGCAAAAAGCCTCCATGCCCTTTGTCACCTCCGTGCCCTCTGTGGTAAAAAAACCTTGGTGTCCTAAGTGGTAAAAAAAACCTTCGTGGTAGAAGCCGGCCCGTTAACACCCACCCCCATTCCTTAACCGAAGATAACCAAAATTAAGCTTTCCCGGCCTTGCCGGAAGGAAGGGGCATTTTATTTAATGGTTCCCTAACGCTTCGCTAACATCGCTTAACGAATAAGGCGGGCTACTTGCCGTTAATTAGCAAACAACCAAAAAGAGAACCATGCAAACGTCCATGAAATTCCTGTTTATCGCCTTGTTCCTCGCTTCGTTTACCGCACTGAGTGCGCAAATCAACGTGGGCGCCCGGGTAGGCTACCAATTGAGCAATATTTATACCACCGAAGGCCTCGGAGCCATCGCGCCGAATTTCCTGAATATCGACGAAGTGAACGTCGGGCTGGTCGTGGAGATTCCCGTGACGAGCAACTTCAGCTTCCAACCAGAACTGGCCTTTACCACCAAGGGCTTCGGCCTGAAGCAAGGTTTTGACGCCGCTCTGCTGGGCGTAAACCTGCCCGCGAGCGCCCGTGCCGAAACCCGCATCCGCTACGTGGAGATGCCGCTGCTGGCCAAGTACAAGTTCGGCCAGGATGCCCTCCAGGCCTACGTCGCCGCCGGACCCACCCTGAGCTACGCCCAGAGCGGAAAGATTGATACCAGAGCCAACCTGCTGGTAGAAGTAGACCTGGGTAGTATTCCCATCAATCTCGACAACATCAACTACGAACGCTTCGACCTGGGCGCGACCGTCGGCGCGGGCCTCCAGTACGATTTTGGCGCCGTGGTGGCCTTTGCCGATGCCCGCTACAATCGCGGGTTCTCGGAGCTGTACAACATTCCGCTGGTCAACGAGAAAGTGCGCAACACCGGCTACGGCTTCAACTTTGGGGTCATGGTGCCACTGGCACAGTAAGCGTCTGGGGTTTCCTTTTCCGGAGGAACGAATGGCTGTTACCTGTAATCAGGTGGCAGCCATTTGTAATTTATTTGATTACATAAAGATTTTTTATAATAAAAAATCTTTATTTTGATTACAATTTGAACATTATGCTTATCTTTGAACCAACGGAAATAAAAAGCCCCTCCACAGGGAAGGGGCCTTCTAAGATAAATTTTTATGGCTGATTCCGCTGCCTCCGCTGCGGTCCGTTTTATGTGACCGCAGCGGACAGCTTTTTCTTCGCAGAATCCCTCGCGGAGGGTTGGCTATGGAAGCAAATGTAAACACCTTAAACAAACACCACCAGCGCGCTCCATCTGGTCTTACCCCAACGGTCACGGCTGTTGGTACACAATTTTAGTTCTCGTTGTCTAGCCGACCTCTCTCTCTACGGGTCGGCTAATTTTTTGTCTTTTCCTCATCCATTTCTGCCAGCAACTGGTCAATTTGCTGCAGGAGCACATCCACTTTTTCAGCTTTGGTGCCGTCGGCATAAGCGCGCAGGTGACGGTTCTCGTCGACGAGCAGGATCCAGCCCGAGTGGTCGAAGCCGCCGGGTACGTCGGGAGCATCGAGGGCCGTGCTGATGTAGTCGTAGGAGATGGCGAAGAGGGAGTCGCGGTTGCCGGTCACAAAGCGCCATTTCGGAGCCTCCACGCCGAGCCCGCGGGCGTATTTTTTCAGCTTGGCCACGGTGTCCCGTTTGACGTCGATGGTGTGCGAGAGCAGGAGCAGGCGGTCGTCATCCTGGTATTTTTCGTAAATCCGGAGCATCTGGGCCGCCACCTTGGGGCAGATGGTAGGGCAGGAGGTAAAGAAAAAATCAGCAATGTAAGCCTTGCCGGCAAAGGACGCATTGGTCACGAGTTGGCTGTCCTGGTCGACGAAAGCAAAGTCGCGAATTTGGTGATAAATGGTATCGCCAGCCGCATCGGTTTCGTGGAAGCCCAAATAAGGGAGTGGTCCGTCGTGCCCCGATTGACAAGCGGTCAGGGCCAGCAACAAGCCGCCAGCGAATAGCCAGATGATAGATCTCATTTCAGGAAAAATTTGGTGTAGCAACAATTTGCTTTGCAGATAGAATGATTACAGAGCCGGGAAGGTTGTAGGGGAACGCAAAATGTCGGTAAATTCTGTGGCATTCAGTAAAATGACCTTAGGGAATGGGATGGTTTTTAAAACGCTAAAATGGCGGTCATTACTAACTATATATTGGGCATTACAAGCTATGGCACAATCCACAAACTTATTGTCATCAGGGTCTTGAGAGATCAAATGCCACTTAAAATAACGCTCTATCCATTCTACATTAGGGGCATTTTCAATTAATTGCAATACAGTGGTAGCCACTTCACGCCCCATGTGTCGAGAAATAATTTCTTCGTATTCCATTAAAATATCAGTAGTTACACAGAGCGTAATTTTCTCGTTAAGAAAACAATCAAAAATAATTCTGAAGTCCGAATTACGCGAGAATGAAACCAATAGGACATTGGTATCAAGTACTATTCTCATGTACCCTTGTTTTTGGGGTCATAAGGAAGTCGTTTATGATCTTCAAGTAAAGCCTGCATGTCTTCATTGGTCCATTGCTTTTCCTCCCAGATTTTATCTGCGGCAACGGTAATTTTTTCCCCTAAATATTGAACGATGAGCCTTTTTATCGCTAGCCAATCTTCCTCCTCCAATTCTCGTGAGAAGAGTTTTAATAACTCTAACTGATGTTTATTTAAAGGCGAATCCAGCAGTGCATTATTCATTTCGAGTATTTATTGATAAAAACAGCAGTAAAATGAAATTCGTTCCACTATTGCAATATAAGAAAAAAACTAGATTTTATCACTTATTTCCCCGCAGCTGACAGGCCTTACTTCCCTTCACGGAGTTGATAGTCCGAACGTAGCCCGTGGGGCAGGTCCAGCAGCTGCCGCCGTCGATGGGGTCGAAGAAGCTGTTGCCGCCGCAAGTGGGGTTGCCCGCCGGGGTAGCCGCCGTAAACCGATCCAGTACCCGCTCCTGGCAAGCCTGGTTGCCACTTATCGGGTATAGCGGTGCGCGGATGTACCCATTCGGGCAGCTGTAACAGCGACGGCTGGTAGCGTCGAAAAACTGGTCGCCCGAACAATCTGATCCCAATTTGCCGCCTCCGGGGCCATAATCAATGGCTTTGGCATACTTCTTTGGCGCTTCCTGGGTGCAAACGGGCTTGTCGCCTTGCGGCTGATTGATGAGTTTGAAGCCACTGGGGCAGGTCCAACAAGTGCCGGTGGTGGCATCGATGGTGCTGTTGGTCGGGCAGTTGGGGCTACCTACCCGGGTGGCGGCCACAAATTCTGCCGGCGGGATATTTTCCGACGGCGCGTTCTGCTGCGGGAAAGGGTTAGGATCAACTTTAGGGTTAGTCGGTACCTGTTCAGTAGGCACGCGAGGTGTGACGACTTTGGGCAACTGCCACGGGTGGGGGTAGGTAATCGACAAGCTGTCGACGATGTCGGTGGTGCCGGTAGCCCGCAGCAGCACCTGGATGCTGGCCAGTTCGCCGGGATTCCGGTTGGGAGGATCAAAGCGGAAGGTCAGGGAGTGGGCGCCCGTCTCCAGTCCGTTTCTTTGTGCCAGCGCGGGTTGGTTACCCTTGCCGAGGGGGGTCACCGACATACTCAGCGCCCGATCCAGGGTGCCATTGAAATAGTAATCCACCACTACTTCCAGCGCTTGCTTTTCCAGTTCATTGGCCACCACGGTGAGGATGCGCGACTGTTCCTGCCCCATTAGCGTGGCCAGGTTGGGGGTGTAATCCAGGCGGTCGAAATAGTTTTCGGCGTTGAGGAGCTGGTAGTAGTAGTTGGCCGAGTCGCGGGGGCTTCCGTTGTAAAAATGCACGACACCCCTGGCGTGTAACACTTCCAGGTCGGTGCTATCACTGATGTAGGCCTGGTTCAGCAGGCGCAGCGCTTGCGGCAAGATGGTCTGCGGCAGGCTGTCTTTCAAATAGGCATTCAGGTACTGGGTGGCCACGTTGTAGTACACGCTGCTGAGGTTGGCATTGGCCAGGGCGTAATTAACGGGCTGGCCGCGGAAGACTTCGCCGTTGCCTTTCAATAAACCATTGGCACTGGCCAGCGCCCGCCGGAAAGTGGGTGCCGCGGTGGTATCAAAGGCAATTGCTGCCAGTGCCTGCGCTACCCCCTGGTTGTTGTAAATGATGGCGCTGTCGATGACCTCCGTTTCTTTTACAAAAAAGTAGTTGCGCAACGGTTCCGGTGCTGCGGTGGTCACCTGTGGTTGGGGAATTGCGCCAAAAGTGAGGCGGTAGAGGGTGTCTGTCCCTCCGAGTGTCCAACCCACGGCGAAGAGTACGAGGTAGGCTAATGTCAGTAGGACGGCGCGCCGGAAATCGGTGTCTTCACTCAGTTGTTCGGGTGGTTCGGCTTCCGTTGCCGGGGGGTCTTCCCCGTCTTCTGCCAGCCATTCCCGCGCGGTTGTAGGTGCTTTTTGGAAGCTGGCGACTTTGCTCATGGCCTGGGAAGGGCCACCCGCTTTGCGCTCGGCTACCCGGTCGAGTTCGGCTTCCTGGGCGGGCGTGAGCATGCCGGCGCGCAGCAGGAAGCGCACGGCGGTACGGTGTTCTTCGTCGTAGGGCTCCAGGGCCAGATCCTGGATGGCCAGGGAGGTTTCCAGGTCGCGGTAGGCGTGGGAACCCGCGCTGATCACCTTGACCGCCTCCAGTTCCTCGCGCACAGCCTCGCGGGCGGCGGCTTCGTCGTAGCTGTTGAGTTCGCCGAGCAACTCCTGGCGCAGGCGCTCGTCGAAGCGTTCTTCCTGGAGCACCGGAATACGGGCCAGTTGGAGCAATTTGTCGTAGGTGATGGGAATTTCGAGCGCCTGGCCAATGGCGATGGTCATTTCCCAGCTGGGTACCGGGGATACGGCCAGGGCTTTGAACCAGCGCTGCAGATCGGGGTCGTAGGCCGAGAGGTAATCCTGGATGTCGCGCCAGCGGCGCCACTTGCGGTGTTCGGTGTCGGAGTCGTGGCGCAGGAGGGTCTGCGCGGTTTTCCACTGGTCGAAGGCGCGCCCGTCGGGTAGCAGGCGGGTTTCGTTTTCTACCTGGAGGGCAGCTGCTACCAGGCCTTCGTTGTCGGCGGGCAGCACCCGGAAGATGCGGGCCAGCAGTTTTTCGCGGTAGCTCCAGCTGACGGGGGGTACCGGGGTAAGCAGCAGGCGCTGGGGCCAGTGGCTGATGGTGTTGGCGAGTAGCGGGCGCAGGTCGGGTTGCCCCTTGGCAAAGGGGTCGATGAGGTCGTGGAGGTCGCCGAGGACCACCAGCCGATGGTTGCTGTAATTGCCCTGCAATTGGCCCAACGTCCGCCCCTGCGGATAGTACTGGTTCCAGAAGCGGGTAAAATGCAGGCGGTAGTAATACAGTTCCACGTTGACGTCCTGTCCGCGGAGCGTTTGTGCCAGGTGCTTGAAGAGGTGCCCCAGGTGGCTGGCGCGGTTTTGTTCGTCCACCAGAAAGAGGTACTCGCTGGGCTGGCTCGCATACTGGTAGCGAACCTGGGGGAAGCCGCCCATGTCGATGGTGGCTTGCAGCGTGTTCGCTACGTCAATCTCCCGCCGCAGGCCTTCCTGGCGCAGGCGCAGGGCATCGGCCAGGCGCAACTGTGCGGGGTGAAGGGCAATCTGCTTGCTTTTGTCCCGCAGGGGAATGAAGTAAGGCGCTTTATCGCTGTGGGCAAAGCGGGCGTAGAGGCGCTGTTCCTGCGCCGAGAGGGGTTTTTCTTCGGCGGCGGCATCCGGCTTTCTGCGCAGGGCCAGCCAGCGTACCCAATAGTACAACAAACCCATCCCCAGCAGGCCGAGCAGGGCGTAGAAGCCCCAACCCCAGACCGCCATCAGTTGCAGCTCATCGGTCTGCAGCAGTCCCTGTGGGAGAAAGGCCAGTTCCTGACCTACCCGGATTTCCAGGGTTTGCACCACGCTGCAGAACCCGCTCTGGGTGGGATCGCTGACCGTCAGGGTGAGTTGGTACTTGCCCTTTTCCTGGTAGGTGTGATTGATTTGCGGATCCCCGGTTTTCGTCTTCTCGGGCGTACCATCGCCAAAATTCCAGCGGTATTGCCATTTGCGGGTACTGGAGACGTTGTTGGTCAGCATTTCCGCAACCGGGAGCTGCGCTTCGTAAAGCTTTTGCTCGCCGGGCGACAATTGTTGGGCCCCTTTGATACCGTTAATCACGGGCTTTTGCGGACACTCTACCGTGAAGGGGATACGGGTGGTGTAAAGCGAATCGGTAGTGGGTTCGTAGACGCGCAGTTGGATTTCCCGGTTGGCAGAAGTACCCGGAGCGAGCCCTGGCACGATCAGTTGCCAGTTGAATTCAGCGGTATCGATGACTTCTACCCGCAGGCTATCTGCGTTCACGTAGCTCCATTCCCACGACAAGGTGGAGCTGTCGCCGGCGTATCTGCTCTTGTTTTCGAACAAGAGGGTGTCTCCTGGTACCCCGCTGCTGGGCCCATCGATGTAGATGGTCAGTTCGTTTTTGGGTTGCGAACGTTTGACCAGCGCGTAAATGCCACCGGCCAGTACCAGGGCCAGCAAGGCCAGCAGGCTCCAGCGCAACCAGGCGGGCCAGGGCGCGGGTGGGGTCAGGTCGCTGGTGGGCAGGGGGGAAGAGATGTCGTGATAGTACAGGTCGAAGAGTTCATAAAATTTCGCCTGCCCGGCGGCACTGCGCGCAATCACGGGCGCCAGCAGTTCCTTCAGCTGCTGGGGATCGTGCAGGTAAGCTTTGGCTGGTCCGTTCAGCACGTGGAGCGCCCGCAACCGGTCGGCAGGGCTCAGGGTGAACCCCGCCAGCTCGAGGCGGCGGAAGAGCTGCTCGAGGGGGAAGATATCGGTATATTGGCGTGGTTCGGACAATTTTTTTATGTGTAAAAGTGGAAAGGTTTAAAAGTGTAAAGGGGGGGGCGTTTAGAAGAGATCCTTGACGGCGTCGAGGTCTTCTTTGGTTTTTACGAGTACCGACAAGTGATCGCGCAGGTAGGTCGGGTGTTCGCTGGCCTTTTTGTGCATAATGTCCCGCATTTCCAGGATCCGGAGCCAGGCGATGAGCTCGGCAGTAGCGGGTGGTTTGCGCACGGCGGTCTGGCGCACGGTATTGAATTTTTCGATGAGCTCATTGAGCAGTTGATCGGTGTATTTGGTCGCCTCGCCCAGCTGGGTTTTGGCGATGGCCAGCAGTTGGTCCTGATCGGGGAAGGGGATGTGGTAAAATACGCAGCGGCGGAGGAAGGCATCGGGGAGGTTTTTCTCCGAGTTGCTGGTCATGATGACGACGACCCGCTGTTGGGGATCGCGGCGTACGGCGTAGTTGTCCTGCTCCTTGATCTGGAATTCGTAGCGTTCGATTTCGGCCAGGATATCATTGGGGAAATCGCGGGGTGCCTTGTCGATTTCGTCGATCAGTACCACGCTGCTCTGGGCTTTTTTGCCGAGGTCGGTGCGGAAGCGTTTGGTGTCCAGCCCGGTGGGGTTGGTCAGGGCAATGGCTTTACCGAAGGCCTGGAGGTCGATGAAGTCGTTGGTGGCGGCGCCGCTGGCCGCCTTGTTGATATTGGCCGCCTGAAAGTGGGCCAGGGCATCGTAGGTGTAGAACAAGTCACGAGCCGTGGAGGTGGTTTTGGTATTAAAAATGAGGGGCTGATCGGCAAAGTGGAAATTGCTGCTCACTTTGGCTAACTCTGCCGCGACTTTGAAAGCCAGGCGGGTCTTGCCCGTGCCGGGTTCACCGGTGAGCAGGAGGGGTTGCTCCAGCGCAATGGCCACTTCTACGGCATTGCGCAAGGCATCGCTCATGATGTATTTTTCCGCCGTCGGCGTGCTGGCCGACGAAACTTGGATACGAATGCTCATTGCAGAATAGTATTGTTGTACTGGTCAATAATTTTTTTCAATTCCAACTCGACATCTTCCATGTAGTGTTCCGTTGCGGTGCCGAAAGCGGTGTTCAGCAATTCGCGACGGGTGCGGGAGTTGGGTGAGACCTGCTTGTAGCGTTCCAGCCACTGGCCGATATCGCGTTGGTGTACCATGCCCAGTTCGGGCAGGGGTTGCAGGGTTTCTGATTTTTGTACGGCTTCCAACACCTCTCCTTTGATCTTGGCGTCGGCTTCGTCGTATTCAATACCAAAAAAGATGACGATGGTGGGTTGGGTAGCGACATTTCCTTCGTGGCAGAACTCACTGACAAACCACTTGGCAGCTGCCGGGGTGAGGGCTTTGTCCCAGTCGTACTGGCTGATGTGCAGGTATACGCACACGTAGTCGGTGGCCTTCAGCCCCTGTAGGCGGGGGCTGCGCTCGAGGGCGTAGGTCAGGTCGCGTTGCAGGAGGGGTTCGTGCTCGTTGGGTTGCAAGCCCAGCATGGAGAAAAAGCTGCGCAGAATATTTTGCTGGTAGTGTGGCAGTTGCCGGCTGAATTCGAAGGTCATTTCCAGCTGCAGGGCCTGGGTGGAGGTTTCCAGCTGGGGGTTGAGGTAGTCTTGCAGGCGGCCTTCCAGGTCGTAGGCAATGCGGCGAAACAGGCTTTCGTGGCTCTGGAGGTCGCCACCGTAAAGAAAATAGAACTGTACGGGCGTTTTGCCCACGCTGAAAAACTGGCGGAAGGAATCGCTGTGGTCTACCCGGTCACAGGTGTAGGCGTGGTATTCGTGCAGCGCCGTACCGGTTTTGCTGGTATCGGAAGGGATACTTTTCTTACATTCCTCCAGGAGGTACAGGATCCCGTTGTTGATCTTGAGGAGTTCGGTCTGGTAGTCGGGGGTGGACATGAGCCCTTTTGAGAAGGTGTCGATCGTCAGGTTCACGCGCGACTGCTGCAATTCCACGTTGCCCGCCATTTCGGGCAGGTTTTTTTTGGCCCACTGCAGCAAAAGGGTGAGTGCTTCGAGCGGTTTGCTCGCCACTAACAACTGACCAACTTGTTGAAGCTCTTGCATGTTTATAATGGGGGTGTTAACAGTCGGCAATAAAAAACCTGAATGATAAAGATACAACAATTGTCAGATAAGGTAATTGAATTAATTAATATCGGTTTTTGCGAAAGCACAAAATTTTATTGCTCCCAACCCTTTAAAATCAGCATAAGCATTGATAACCAATTTTTTACAGCGCGCTATACTTATTTAGCGTACCTTTGCATCCGGAAAACACCAGGGTGAAGCCAGTTGAAAATTCGCTTCGTGAAATTAAATTTGGCGCCCCTGAAAAATCCCTGTTGACCTTATTACTTAGCGATTAATACCAAGTTTTTTGGAGTCTAACAATCAATTGGTTGCCCGCAACAAGAGCCGGATCGTATTCATCGACGTCTTGCGGGCCTACGCCATCCTCATGATGCTGCAAGGGCATTTTGTGGACACCTTTCTGGCCACCGCTTTCCGCAGTCCGGATTCACCCTTATACGTCCTGTGGGCCTTTATGCGCGGCATGACGGCGCCGATTTTTTTCACGGTTACGGGATTGGTCTTCACCTACCTGCTGCTCCGCGACGGGCGTCCGCTCAAGGAGAACAAGCGAGTCAAAAAGGGCCTGCGCCGGGGCGTACAACTCGTCGGCATCGGTTACCTGCTGAAGCTGAACTTTTTCGGTCTCCTGATCGGCCAGATCTACCCCTGGGTATGGACGATTGACGTGCTCCATATCATCGGCATTGCCCTGCTCTCGCTCATTGGTGTGGTGGCTTTACGCGAAAAGATCGGCGCTTCGCTCCCACTGCTGATGCTGGCTTTTGGCGTCGGGACCTTCTTTATGGATCCCTTCTTTACCGAAAACTCCTGGGCCCATTTGCCACGGGTTTTTGCCAACTACCTGACCCGCGACTTTGGGTCGAGCTTTACCATCGTTCCCTGGATCGGCTTTGCTTTCTTCGGTGGCGCCCTGGGTGCCGTGCTGAGCCACCGGCCCAACCTGGCGTTTACGAACTGGTTTCCGGCGCTGTTGCTGGCTTTTGGTATTACCCTGACGGTGGGTTCCTACCAGCTGCTGGTCAATCTTTACGAACTTACGGGCTGGTCCTACCTGGCCGTCCTTTTCAAAAATCACTACCTGTTCTGGCGGCTGGGCCACGTGTTCATCGTCATCCCGCTCTTCATGTGGGTGGTGCCGCGCCTGCCGGTTATTCCTGCGCTGGTGACAAAAATTGGCAGCGAAACGCTCACCATCTACGGTGCGCACTACGTGGTCTTGTACGGTACCTGGTTGGGGTTGGGCCTCAGCCAAATTATTGGTCCCCGCAGCCTCGATCCGCTCACGGTTGCCGTTGGTGCGCTGACGTTCGTGCTCAGTGCCGTCTTCATGATCGTCCACATTGAAGTGATTCGCGAATGGGTATACGTGACGGTACCCGCCTGGTTCCGGACACAGTACCGGCGGCTGAACGTGTGGTACTACCGGGAACTGCCCAAGCAATTGGCGTTCCTACAGGAGCGTTGGGAGACATTGGCCGACCTGCTTTCCAGTTGGTTATTGCCGTTGGCCCAGGTATTTAGCAGCCGCAACAAGGATTGACGCTTGTTTTGCCTGAAAGTGCCACCAGTGTGGCGTTGGCCGTGCGCTGCTACCTGTTGTTGCTGCTTTTACCCTAAACCGTGTACCCCGCTGTACTGGTGAGTCATTCGCCAGGGCGCTGTTTTTACGTTCCATGAAAGCAACCCGTTCCCCGCTATTTACGATCTTCCTCACCGTCTTCATCGACATGCTGGGGGTGGGCATCATCATTCCGGTATTGCCGGCCTTGTTCTTTGGCTCGGAAGCCACCATGCTAGGTGTTGGTGTAGACGATGCTACCCGCAACCTCCTCTACGGCGCGCTGCTGGCTTCGTTTCCGCTGCTGCAATTTTTCGGGGCGCCTATGCTGGGTAGCCTTTCCGACCGCTACGGTCGCAAGCCGGTGCTCCTCATCTCGCAGATCGGTACCATGATCGGCTACATGCTGCTGGCGCTGGCCATTTACTGGCAAAACCTGCCGCTGCTCTTCTTCTCGCGGATGCTGCCCGGCTTCACGGGCGGCAACATTGCCGTTATCCTGTCGAGCATTGCCGATATCAGCGACGCCCAGAGCAAGGCCAAGAACTTTGGCCTGGTGGGCATGGCTTTCGGGTTGGGCTTCATCCTGGGGCCTACCATCGGCGGTATCCTGGCCGACGATACCGTGGTGAGTTGGTTTTCGCACGCCACGCCTTTTTTGTTCACGGCGGTGCTTACGTTGCTGAACGTGGTATTTGTGGTGCTGTTTTTTCCCGAGACTTTGCGCACGCGCCGTACCACGCGCATCAATCCGCTCACGGGCTTCCGCAACCTGGCCCTATCGTTTGGCACCCCCAACCTGCGCAACATCTTCATCGTGGTGTTGCTGTTGTCGTTGGGCTTTACCTTCTTTACCCAGTTTTTTGCGGTCTACCTCTACGAGGACTTTGCCTTCACCGAAAAAAGTATTGGTATCCTCTTTGGTTGGATCGGCATTTGGCTGGCCCTCACCCAGGGGTTGGTCGTGCCCCTGCTCAGCAAGCGCTTTGCACCCCAAACCATTCTCACCTACTCTATTTTGGCGCTCAGCGGCTCGCTGGTGGTCATCTTGTTGCCCAATGCGGCCTGGGCCTTCTACGTCCTCAACCCCCTCATCGCCATCGCCCAGGGCATTACTTCACCCAACCTCACGGCTACCATCTCCATGCAGGCCAATGAGGAACAACAAGGCGAGATCATGGGCATTAACCAGTCGATGCAGTCGCTGGGCCAGCTCATTCCGCCCCTCATCGGGGGCTACCTCATCGGCATCGACAACAGCCTCCCCATTTGGGTTGGCGGCGGCCTGGTCTTGCTGGGCTGGGTGTTTTTTGTGTGGTTTTTTGGCGGGAAAGCGCGTGGGTAAGGGAATCCCAGTAGCTGCTTGTTTCTAACAAAAATCATCCCGGCAAGACTTGCCTTTTTCGCTGAAATAGGTTAAACTTGTAGCATAACGAAATCCCCGAAAAGTTATTTAGCTCCTTATTGATACCATTTATCCCTCTTTTTTGGGGGAACGATGCAGTTGCCCTCCCCCCTTCAACTCATTTTAGCGTCTTGTCTGCTCCCTGATCAACCGGTTTTTCAGCTGGTGCATCACGACCCGCAAATACCCGCCTGCCGGGAACGGGCGAGAGCCGTCTATCCGTACAATTTTAAAGAATCGATTACATCAATAGAAAGACCATGAGGCCAATTAACCAATTCCTGTTGTTATTCGTTACGGTTTGCTTGCTGACGGCAAGCAATTGCAAAAAAGACGAGTTGATGATTAAAATGGATTGGAACAACCAAACCATTAGCATTGCTGCGCAAAAGCAACCCTTGTCCAGCGTGCTCCAACGGCTGGAACGCCAGGAAGGCATCACCGTTAGTGTGGTGGATTTTGAAGAAAAAGAGGTTACCCTCAACCTGGAAAATCAACCGTTGGATGCGGCTTTGTCGCAATTGCTGGGCCCCGACAAGCGCTACCTGCTTGATGTAGGGGAAAGAGAGCTCGCCGTCAAAGGTTTGACCACCAGCAAAGAAGGCAAGAAAGGTACGCCCGCAGCGGGTTTGCAACCCAAGTATGCGGTGAGCGACACCTCGCTGGTGCGCGCCAAACTCCAACCGGAGCGGAATGCTAAAATGAAAGTAGAAGACATTCGGCTAACAGAAAGCGACGGGGAACGCGGCACCAAAAAGCCCGCCGGGCAACTGGCTATACGGCCAGATTTAGAGGTGGTGAAAACTGAAAAACAAAGGATTGCTCCGGTGCAAGAGGAAAAAAAATACACCAGGCTGCGCTTTCGCATGGACGGCGACGTGATAAAAGTTGAAAAAGCCATGGTTTTACCGGGGGAACTCACCGTACCTCCGATGGAATTGGCCGATTACGTGTACACGGTTGAAATGAACGGTAAAATCATCGAACTGGGCTCCTTCCAGGATCCCTTGGAAATGCATAGCCATTATCCGGAACCAGACAAGGAACACGAATTGCTGGTAGCCCCCACCGGTTATTTTGTGATCTCCCTACCGGGGCAACTGGTCAGCCCTGACCGGTTGAAATCCCTCACCCTGGAGTTTTTCCGGGTGGAGGGATCGGTAGCGATACCTACCCTAAACATCTCCCAATTTGAACGGCTGCGCAACAACCTGAGAAGTGTGTCCCGGAATATCCTGGAAAGGGAAGATTTTCCGATTGAGGACCTTACCAGGGAGTAACCAACAGGCGCTTAATTGTTTTGACCCACCCTAAAACAGCACTCACGGCATTTTTTTTGCCCTGAGTTTTTGACTAAAACCCTGAAATTATGAAAACACCTATTCTGCTGGTTTTCTGCCTGCTCATGGCCACCTTCAACAGTTCCGCACAAACCATCACCACTTTGCTCCGCAGTGGCAACAATGCCAACAAATTAAACCTGGTTATTATTGGCGACGGCTTCCAGTCGGGCGCTGACCAAACGACGTTCAACAATTATGTCGAAACGCAAATCATGCAGCAGGTATTCACCAATGGCCCCCTGTGGGAATCGATGAATGCCTTCAATGTTTTTCGGATCAACGTAAATTCTGCCGACTCCGGCGTCACGCAGGTGGATAACAATGGCAACGTCACGACTTCCCGCAATACGGCCTTCGGCTACCGCTACAGCGGGGTATGGGATCGTTGCTGGATGGAGCCAGGCCCTAATTCTAATACGGCGATCAATGATTTGCTCGATAAAAACATCCCGAACTGGACGTACTACTTCATCGTGCTCAACGAAACGAGCGGTGGTGGTTGCCGGCGCGGGAATTCCTTAGCCGTCACGTTGGGTAGCAGCGGAGCTACCGCCGGGCACGAAATGGGGCACATGGTCGGCAATTTAGCCGATGAATACTGTGGCAACGGCACCTATACCGGTGGAGAACCCAACCGGGTGAACCTGACCATCAACACCAACCGGAACACGCTCAAGTGGCGGGATTTTGTGGCCCCAGGCACCCCGATCCCAACCGGTGAGAATGCCGCCCAGGGTAGTGGCTGTGCCAACTACAACCAAGGTACGCGCCCGGCAGACTGGTCGAACAGCGATGATGCCGGGCTTTTTGAGGGCGGCATATGGAATTCAACCAGATACGATAACGGCATCTACCACCCGGTCGTTAACTGCCGGATGAATGGCAATACCCCACCGTTTTGCCCGGTTTGTTACGACAAGATGAAAGGCAGCATGGATCCTTACCACGAATACGATTACAGCAAAAGTTACGTCGGCGATTTTACGGGAGACGGATTGGATGATGTCGTCATTCACAACGACAACAGCCTGGCCCTGTACCAGAGTGGAAGTGCGCAATTGGAACCCCTCTGGATCCTAACGGGCGAACTGCCGGGCTGGGATGACTTCATGGCGGGTGATCAGTTTTACGTCGGCGATTTCAACGGCGACGGCATGGATGACCTGTACGTGTTCAATTATTCGGACTGGGCTTACCCTTATTTGGGCATGCTGCGGTCTAATGGCAAGGGGTTTGAGTGTGTCCGGCTATACGGGCCTCAGTTGCCGAACTGGGGGGACATGAAGTCCCATGACCAATTTTTTGTCGGCGATTTCAGTGGCGACGGCAAGGACGATTTGTACGTCTTCAACGGGCAGGATTTTTCCGTGGGTTACCTCGAAATGTTGCGCAGTACGGGTACCAGCCTGAGCTACGTCAGGCGGTACGACGACAATTTGCCCGGTTGGGGAAAAATGAAGCAGCATGACCTTTTTTTCGTGGGCGAATTCAACAATGACAGTGACAACAAGGAAGATCTCTACCTCTTTAATGGGCAGGATTGGTCGATGGCCTACCTGCAGATGTTGAGCTCGACCGGAACCGCTCTGCAACACGTGCGCCGCTACGACGGGGAATTGCCGGGCTGGGATGATATGAAGAAGAATGACCAATTCTACGTCGCCGATTTCGATGGCGACGGGCGCAAAGATATTTATGTTTTCAATGGCAAGGACTGGTCCACCGAGTACCTGGAAATGTTGCGCAGTACGGGCAATGCCCTGAGTTATGTCCGCCGCTTTGATGGCGATGTGCCCGGCTGGGGTGGTTTTGCCCCGAATGACCAGTTTTACGTAGCCAACCTGGACGGCGATAGCGATGAAGATTTGTACGTTTACAATAAATCAGATTGGAGCACCGAATACCTGGGCGTCATCCGATCGAGTGGCAACAACCTGTCGGCCAGTTACCAGGCCGACTGGATCGGCAGCTGGAATTTAGGCAACCCGGATCTCCTCCTCGTCGGCGATTTTGCGGGAACGGCCCATTGGGAAGATCTTTTTATCCGGAACGACAATTGGTTCGGGCTGCTGCGCTCCTACCAGAATTCGGTAGGGCTGACGGCCATTTACCCCAAGTGGATTCATCGGCATAAATACCACCGGTTGGGTTGGTGGTGAGTTGGATCATTCCAGTATTTTTCATGCTTTGGGGCGTGTTATTCAATGCAGTAGGTCATCTGCTGTTCGCCTTTTACGGAGGCGGCGATTGAATTGCTACTGCAAGCCGCCAACTTGGATGAATTTATTACCAATCAAATACTGCTCTTATCCGGGCAATACTACCGGCCGAAGCAGAAGAAGATGGATTTGAAGATGAAGCTTCTGGCTAAATATATACCTAACTTGATAAAAGCTCAGCTAATGGAAAAGCAATACAAAAATTGCCAAAGTTGCGGGATGCCTTTAAAGCGAGACGAGCAAGGTGGCGGTACGAATGCCGATGGCAGCAAAAGTACCATGTACTGCTCCCTGTGCTACGAAAATGGGAAATTCCTGAGTCCGGAAATCGATACGGCTGCCAAAATGCGGGCCTTCGTGAAAGACAAACTCAAATCCATGGGTTTCCCGGGGTTTATTGCTGGTTTTTTTACGAAAAGTATTCCGCGATTGGAGCGGTGGCAAAAGGGTTAGCAACATCCGTCAAGCTATAGGCAGCAAGGGGCGTCTCCGGCGGGGTTCCTTTCGCTATTAGCCGGATTGACAACCTACCGGGAACAAAACATCCAATTCAATCTGGTTGCGGATAAATATCTTATGCGATCGACTATTGCCCAAAACCTCCTCGCAAAAAAAAAACACCAAAATTCTGTTATATTTAACGGAAAAGCAATCCAAAAATATGGCATCAAACAAACTTTTTGTAGAATATATAGTCGACCAATTGGCCCGTTCGGGGGAGGTTACCTATAAAAACATGTTTGGAGAATACGTGCTCTACCAAAACGGAAAATTATTTGCCCTGATTTGCGATGACCAGTTTTTCGTAAAACCAACGGAAGGCGGGCGGGCCTTTATCGGCGATGTGGTAGAAGCGCCACCCTATCCGGGAGCCAAGGTGAGTTTCCTGATTGAGGATAAATTAGATGATCCGGACTGGTTGTGTGACCTGGTGGAAATTACGGTCAGAGAACTACCCGAACCGAAACCTAAGCGGAAGCGAAAAGCTTAACCGCGCCACGGTATCATTTATCCAGGTCTTGCAAATCCAGGTCTTCGATAATCCGGATCAGTTTTTGGGCATACTTCGGGTCGGTGGCGTAGCCCGCTTTTTTCAGGCCGTGGGCCCAGCCGGAATAATCGTCCGTGTCCAGGCGGAAGAGTGGGCGGTAGCGGTCTTTTTGGAGCAGGCGGCTGTGGGCTTCGTAGCTGTCTTTCACGGTGGAAAAGATGCGGAAGAAATCTTTGTGGTGGTCGTCGCTGAAGTTGCTGCAGTGTCCTTTTTGGCACGACTTGGAAAAACACTTGATACCAAAGTGGTTGTTGTTTTCCCGGGCCAGGCGGCTTTCCCCCATGTTGCTCTCCAACAGCCCCTGGGCCAGGGTGATGCTTACGGGGATGTGGTAGCGGTCTCGTTCGGTGGCGGCCAGTTCGTGGTGGGCCTTCACGTAGGCCAACTGCTTGCGGCGCTTGGCGCGTTGGGCGGCCGTACGGTTGCCGGTTTTGTGGCTGCGACCGGTCAGGGAAACATTCTGGGCTGCCACCTTGTCGTCGGCCAGCGGATCGAGGAAAAGCGACTGGGAAGCCGTGGTAAAAAATCCGCCGACGCCTTTTTGCATCGAAAAATTAATGGAGATGTCCTTGTGGGTCACCATCCAGCCCAGAATAGCCAGTGCCAGCAACCCCAACCAGCGGCGGCGGAACCAGTCTTCCAGGGTTCTCCAGTAGTGCTCAAGTGAGGCTTTGATCTGGGCAGGGCTGCGATTTTCGGTTGGCTTCATGCTACTTTCTGTTTGAATGCAAAACAAAATTAAACTAAATTGTTTTATAATCAAACAAAATCCAACTTTTTTTGCCTGAAATGTTCCAAATGATGGGCTATTACTTTTTCCCCTAAGGGAATAACCGTACTTTTGCTGCCCAATTAATATAAACTACGAATGAGAAATTTTTTGTTATTCAGCGCTTTTTTGCTTATCGGACTGACAAGTATCCAGTCCCAGCGCTACGGACACCTGAATCTGGGCAACCTGATCAGTGTCATGCCCGAAGCTGTAGCGGCCAATGATAGCTTGAAGATGATCCAGGAGGCAATGGTTGCCAAAGGAGAAGAAATGGCTGCCCAGTTCAAGCAGGATTACATCAAATTTGCGACCGATGTCAAAGCCGGCAACCTGACCCCCAAGGTTCAGCAGGAACAGGAAGAATCGCTTTCCAAGCGGCAACAGGAATTAGGTTCCCTCGAGCAGATTATCGGACAAGCGATTGAACAGAAGCGAAACGAGCTGCTGGCGCCCATCCTCGAGCGGGCCCAGGATGCCATCAAGGCCGTGGCCCAGGAAAATGGTTATCAATTTGTTTTTGATACTAGTATCTTTGGCGCCATCATGTTTGCCGAAGAATCGGAAGACCTGATGCCCCTGGTAAAAGCCAAATTGGGGATCAAAGAATAAGAGATAAGCCACATTAGCAGCTGTGCTACCTTGGCATAGGTCATTAGACCTACACCGGCCATTCGGATTTTTCCGGATGGCCGGTCTTATTGTGCGCCCAGCATGGGCGCAGACTCGGCGGTGCAAGTCCGCTATACGCTTGGCAGCGAGGAGTATTAGCCAATAGCAAGGGTGTCCATCGTGAGTTGGAATCTGAAGGAAGCTGGC
>Ga0213861_10001032_pt1 | contig 24927 bp, 24 predicted proteins | sample PICome_4_FD_160110 | JGI IMG/M metagenome (GOLD analysis project Ga0213861, IMG submission 160110) | Coastal seawater microbial communities near Pivers Island, North Carolina, United States - PICO131 | ecosystem: Environmental > Aquatic > Marine > Coastal | place: USA: North Carolina... | reverse complement strand
CGCCATCTCCAGCAAACTGTCGACGAAGAACCGATATCCCATGGCTGTCGGTACACGTCCGGCGGAGGTATGGGGCGAGGTGACATAGCCCTTATCTTCCAGATCAGCCATAATATTGCGCACCGTGGCGGAGCTGACAGTGACCCGGGGCTGGGCAGCCAACGTTTTAGAACCCACCGGCTGGCCGTCGGCAATGTAACGCTCGACGAGCGTTTTCAACACCATCTGGGCTTTTTCACTGATCACGCGTTTTTCTACCATTGACTCTATTGCCAACACATTGCTTGAACGATTCCTCAATATACCCGCCTGATGAAGCTGACATCAATACAGCAGAACCAATTCGGGTTAAAATTTGTCAGTCTCATCTTGCAGACTCGGCACGGCGTGGCGTTTAATTGAACTACCACTGCCCTTAGGTAACTTCATGCTCACCCATTTAACGGTTCAAAATTTCGCGCTGGTTGATCACCTCGAACTCGAGTTCAATTCGGGTATGACCGTGGTTACGGGCGAGACCGGGGCTGGCAAGTCCATCATCCTCGATGCGCTGGGCCTTACCTTGGGTGACCGTGCCGACACAGGCCTGATTGCAAACGCAGCGAACCGGGCCGAAATTCACGCCACCTTTGACATCAGTGACAACCAACCGGCTAAGCGTTGGCTGGCTGAACACGAACTACCGAGTGATAGCGCCGGCGAATGTATCTTACGCCGCACACTCGGCGCTGATGGTCGTTCCCGCGGCTTTATCAACGGCGCGCCCAGTACCGTGGCTGACCTGAAAACCCTTGGTGAGATGCTCATCGACATCCACTCTCAGCATGAACATCAATCCTTGCTCAAGAAGGACAACCATCGCCGTATGCTCGATGAATTTGGCGATATGCTGCCGCTAGCCAGTCAGGCTCATGAACTGTGGGAGCAATTCCATCGGGCCCGCAAGCGTCTCGAATCCTTGCGGACCAACAATGCCGAGCAAACAGCCCGCGTGCAGTTGCTGGCCTACCAAGCCGAAGAGCTCGAACAGCTGGCCATCGAGCCCGATGAGCACATCAGCCTCGAGCAGGAACAACAGCAGCTGAGTCATGTTGATGAGATATTGCGTAACTGTGACGCCGCACTGCAGGCCTGCGAGCTCAATGAAGAGGGCAATATATTGAGCCAGTTGACCCAGGCACTGCATCTCTTGCAGGCCATTGAACTCGATGCCCTGATACCGGTGACCGAATTGTTTATCAGCAGCAAAATCCAACTCGAGGAAGCGGTCTCGGATCTGCAGCGGTTTGCCGACACCATCGAAGCCGACCCCCAACGCCTGATCGAAGTAGAAGCACGTCTGACCAGCATCTACGATGTCGCACGCAAACATCGGATTAAGCCCGGCGACATTCCCGCGTTCACCCTCGATATTCAGGCGGAGATTAAAAGCCTCGACAATGTTGACGCAGAAATCGACAGCCTGGCCGTCAGCACCCAAGCCCTGTCCACGAGCTATCTCGAGGTTGCTACGCGCCTGAGCCGTGCCCGCATCAAGGCAGCAAAGACCCTGGAGCGCCAAGTCACGGAGCAATTGGTCAAGCTCGGCATGCATGGCGCAATCTTTAAGGTCAGCCTGACACCTATCGAAACCGGCGTCATCGCACCAGGCGGGCTCGAGGAGGTCGAATTCCTGATTAGCACCAATCCAGGCCAGGCGCCCCGGTCATTGAATAAAATCGCGTCTGGCGGCGAACTGTCCCGTATCAGCCTAGCCATTCAGGTCGTCACCGCCGACACCTCGAAGGTCCCCAGCTTGGTATTTGATGAAGTTGACGTTGGCATCGGCGGCGCGGTCGCCGAAGTCGTCGGCAGCCTGCTGCGCAATCTGGGTGGCAAAGCTCAAATCGTCTGCGTGACCCACCTGCCTCAGGTGGCAGCCCAGGGACATCAGCACTATCTTGTGACCAAATCCACTGGCACGGGCAAAGGCAAGGCCCAAGCAAAGGCTAAAACCGAGATCGAGACCCTACCAACTCAAGAAAAAATCGAAGAAATTGCCCGCATGCTAGGTGGCGTCGAACTAACGAAACAATCCCTCGACCATGCCAAAGCCATGTATACCGCAGCCCAAGCAAACTAGCACACAGAGCCTTCAGCGGAATAGAGCCTTCAGTGGAATAAAGAGCCCTCAGCGGAATAGAGCCTTCAGCGGAATAGAGCCCTCAGCGGAATAAAGAGCCCTTGGTGAAAACCGCAAATCGGCGAACTCAGCGTTGGCTATCCAAGGTCTTTAACGACATTTAGGGCACAGGCCATAAAGGTTAAGGTTATGGTCTGTGAGCTCGAAGCCTCGCTCTTTGGCAATATTTTCCTGCCGCCGTTCGATCTCCTCATCGTGGAACTCCTCAACCAGGCCGCATTTAACGCAGACCAGGTGATCATGATGATCATTGCTAGAGAGCTCGAACACCGAATGACCACCTTCAAAATGATGGCGAATCACAAGTCCAGCAGACTCAAATTGGGTCAAGACCCGATAAACAGTGGCCAACCCGATTTCATCATCATTTTGAAGCAGATGTTTATAGACATCCTCGGCACTCAGGTGGTGGACCGTCGAACTTTCGAGGATTTGAAGGATCTTAATGCGCGGCAATGTTATTTTCAGACCCGCGTCTTTAAGATCTTGAGATTCTGCAGCCATGGTGAAGAGACTCATTGCACGATACACTAGGCAACCAGTATCGCGACTTTAGCACTACATTGGAAGGACCAGGACTACATTGATTACACATCGCCTCAGTACAGCCATTTTGATTCTTGTTCTCTGCAGCATCGCCAGCGGCTGCTCGTCATTACGCTTTCCGGGCGTGCACCGCATTACGATTCAGCAAGGCAATGTCATCACCCAGACCATGATCGACAAGCTCAAGCCCGGCATGAGCAAGAGCCAAGTCCGATTCGTGCTTGGTAACGCGGTGATTAACGATTCGCTGAATCAGGATCGCTGGGACTATATCTATTCGATCCAGGTTGCGGGCGGCTATCCCGTTATCAACGAACTGCACCTGTACTTTATAGAAGAACGGCTAAGTCATTTCGATGGTGACTTCACCCCCACGCCAGAAGCCACCTAGATCCTGGTGACGACTTAAACAAAAGCCCCGCTAATGGCTGCCAGGCTTATTGAGCGCCGCATTCCGGGCTTGTCTCGCGCGCCGGCCAGGCCTTTGTTGCACTGTCGACTGAGCCCGCTGACGCCGCGCCGCCATCGGATCCCGTACCAGCGGTCGATAAATCTCGACTCGATCCTCGGCCTCAAGCTGGGTTGAAAGACTTGCTGGACGACCATATACCCCAATCTGTAATGTTTCCAGATCCAGCTCTGGCACCGCCTGCAAGATGCCACACGCGACTATGGCGTCTTCCACCAAAGCATCAGCGACCAGTTCAACACTCATTACCCGTTCAGCGTCGGGGGTGATATAGACGACCTCAATGACCAGGCCATCAGTCATACAGCTGCTCCGCTCGTTGACAGAACGCCTCAACCATTTTGTCCACCGCGCCAGTAAAAACCTGCCCCAAGGCGGCATTCATCACTCGGCTATTAAATTCAAACTGCAATTGCATACTGATTTTACAACCATCTTCGCCGAGGGCCTGCAATGCCCAGGCACCGGACAGCGCTGTAAACGGGCCATCAACCAGCTCAAGGGTCACACCATGGGGTGGCGACAGACGATTCCGAGTAGTGAAACTTTGGGACAGCCCACCTCGCGCTAAATCCAGGCGAGCAACCAACTCTGACTCTGACGCAACCAAAATTTCGCTGCCCACACACCAAGGCAGAAAGTCCGGGTAGCAGCCAATATCATTGATGATGTGATACATCTGTGCCGTTGAGTAAGGAACCAGAGCAGACCGTTTAACAGTACGCATAAGCCTTAGAAAAACGCCAGCAAAAACACCAGGAACACCGCCGCGGGCGCAATAAAGCGCGTCACAAAGCGCCAGGCTTGATACATCCCGGGGCTGACAGCGAGCTGATCTCGCGTAATTTGCTGATCAATGCCCCAACCCGCGAACAAGGCGATCAGCACCCCGCCCAGCGGTAACAAGATATTATTCGACACATAATCCATCAGATCGAAAAAAGTCATCCCCCTAACGAAGTGCAGGTCTTCCCAGATATTGAATGAAAAGGCGCTACCCAGACCCATCAACCAGGCTAGGCCACCAACGACCAAAGCCGCCTTGGCTCGAGTGGTCTTCAGACGTTCAATCAACCAGGCGATGGCCGGTTCAACTAGGGATATCGACGAAGTAATCGCCGCGAAGGTCACCAACAAAAAGAACACAGCACCAAAAAATGCGCCCCCGGTCATTTGCCCAAAAGCCAGCGGTAACGTCACAAACATTAAGCCTGGGCCCGCCGAACTTTCTAACCCGTTGGCAAACACCAAAGGAAAGATCACCATGCCTGACATCAGCGCGACCACCGTATCCAGTAATGCGATGGTCGTCGCGGTGCTGATGATGGAGGCATCTTTCGGCATATAGGCGCCATAGGCCATGATCGCGCCCATGCCTAAACTCAAGGTGAAGAACGCCTGACCCATGGCCATCAGTACGCCATTCCAGGTCAATTTCTCTATGTTAAAAGAAAACAGAAAGGACAAACCCTCAGTGAATTTGCCAGATGTCACGCCCGAGTAAATAACCAATACGACCAACAGAAAAAACAGGGCTGGCATCAGAATTTTGACCGTGCTTTCAAGCCCAGCGCCAACACCCCGAGCGGCAATGCCAATGGTCATCATCATAAACAGGGTGTGCCAGCCGACAACCGCACCCACATCATCGGTCAAGGCATCAAATGCCGCCGTAGCCTGCACTGCATCGGCACCCGTAAACGCGCCCGAACCCATCTGAACCAGGTAAGACATCGCCCAGCCTGCGATCACCGCGTAAAACGACAGAATCATAAAGCCGGCTAAGGCGCCCATCCAGCCAATCGCCTGCCATAGGGGGTTCGCATTCGAATGGGCTACCAAATCACGCATGGCATTGATCGGGCTCTGCCGGCCAGCTCGCCCTAGCAAAATCTCAGACGCCATAATCGGTACCCCAATCAAAAAAATGCAGCCCAGGTATACCAGCACAAACGCGCCGCCACCATTCTCACCCGCAATGTAGGGAAATCGCCAGATATTCCCCAGGCCGACGGCTGAACCGGCTGCCGCCATGATAAACATCAAACGGGAAGACCACATGCCATGTACTGACTCAGAACCTAACGCCATACCAACAACCCGCTAATTTATCATCAAGCCCGCATTGTCAGTGATTTACGCTCACGCCTCAACAGTGGCGTGCTACCAATCCTGTACTTTCCGGCGCCTCTGCCTATAATAACGCCCCCACAAGAGAGTAATTATGGCCGCCACTAAAGCCAAAACCTCACCTGGCACCATCGCCTTAAATAAACGCGCTAAATTCGATTACCAGCTCCACGAGCGGTTCGAGGCGGGTCTGGTGCTAACCGGGTGGGAAATGAAATCAATCCGGGCTGGCAAAGTGCAGCTCACGGACACCTATGTGTTTTTGAAAAACGGCGAAGCCTTCCTGCTGGCGTGCAATATCACGCCGTTGCTTGCCGCCTCGACGCATGTGATAGCAGAACCCATGCGTAGCCGGAAGTTACTGCTGCACAAGCGGGAACTCGCGCGCCTGGCCACAGCTACCCAACAAAAGGGCCAGACTTGCGTTGCCGTCGCCATGTATTGGAAAGGCCATCGCGTCAAACTCGAGGTCGCCCTGGCTACTGGCAAAAAAGAGTTCGACAAGCGCGCCACCCTCAAAGACCGGGACTGGAACCGCGATAAGGGCCGAATCATGAAGGCCCACAATAAATAAATAAATTTGGGTTGAACAAGTCGCGGGCAACCCCATCTAAAGTCCTGTAAGATCAACAATCGACCACGGCTGGTCGAAGATAGAAAGACATTGTAAGTTTCAAACTGGGGGCGATCTGGATTCGACGCTGGTTACGAAACCCAAGGTGCATGCCGAGAGGGTAGTGACTCTCGTAAATCAATCGCTGTAACTTTTATAGTTGCCAACGACGAAAACTACGCATTAGCCGCTTAAACTAAAAAATTCGTTTTTTAGAATAAGTTAAGCTTGACTCGGGGCGGATGTGCCCATGTATTCAAACCGAGTGCGCGTCTCATGGGACCGCTGCCAGGCCCCGCTTGTGGCTAAAGCAGCTAAAACTAAAGCAAGCTCGCCTTTTAATCCCTGTTCGCTGGGCCAGTGAAAGGTTAAACAATAAACGAACTAAGCATGTAGAGCCGAAGGCAGAGGACTGACGGACGCGGGTTCAATTCCCGCCGCCTCCACCAAATTCGTAGAATACCTAATAATTTCAAGGAGTTATTAGGTATTTAACTGCAACGATGTCAGCCAAATATGAGCTTTTGCTACATTTGGTGCTACATTATGACGACCTATCCTTACCTTTTCTGTCGAAACGCCATCTTCTACTTCAGACGTATTGTCCCACTAGACATTAGACCCATTGTCAGACAGCGGGAGGTTATACGATCGCTAGCAACTCGCGATTTCAAGATCGCTAGAAAGATAGCTATAGAGATGGCTGATAAGTTAGACGTGCTGTTTGATGAAATTAGACGAAGTGCAAAGCTTTTAGAAAATCGAGATTTAGCACCTCTGATACAGGATGTTTGGACTTCCCAGGATTTGCTAGACACCAAATAGCGTTAAAATGTAACTCTATGAGAGGTGTTTATGAAAGGCAAACGGTATACAGATGAATTCAAGAAAGAAGCGGTTAAGCAGGTCTCTGACAGAGGCTATTCAGTTAGCGAAGTTGCTAAGCGACTTGGCACCACCACACACAGCCTGTATCTCTGGCTAAAGAAGTATGGAGACCCAAGCCCTCGACAAGCTGACAAGGCCGACCTTACGGTAGAGAACGCCCGTCTTAAGGCCGACCTAAAACGCATGACAGAGGAGCGCGACATTTTAAAAAAGGCCGCAAAGTACTTTGCCAACGACCCCGGGTAAAGTACGCCTTCATTCATGGTCATCGAGACGAATTTTCTATTCAGGCCATGTGTCGCGTTTTCAAACTACATCGCAGTGGATTCTATGCATGGCTGGATAAACCCTTGTCCAATCACGCCATCGAAGATCAGCGCTTGTTAGCCCGGATAAAGGAATTTTATATAGCCAGTGGAGGCACGTATGGCAGTCCCTGGATTCACAGAGATCTTCGTGATGCGGGTGAAATCTGCAGCGTTCATCGTGTGGCGAAGGTTATGCGAGAGAACAGGCTTAGAGCCCAAATAGGCTACAAGCGTCGCTATATGAAGGGAGGAAAGCTAGGTAGCATTGCCGGCAATATTCTAGATCGTAAATTTAGCCCTGATATGCCGAACCAAGCCTGGGTGAGTGATATTACGTATGTGCGAACTTACGAAGGTTTTTTGTATGTGGCCACAGTGCTAGACCTGTTTTCTCGACGCATAGTTGGCTGGTCAATGGATAAAAACATTGACCGGCATTTGGTGATTCGAGCCCTGATGATGGCGATGTGGAAGAGACAGCCCAAAGCGACCGTATTGGTTCATAGCGATCAAGGAAGCCAATACGGCAGCGCAGATTACGTGGCATTCTTACAGGCAAACAACCTCAAGCCATCGATGAGTCGCCGAGGAAATTACCATGACAACGCTGTTGCAGAAAGCTTCTTTGCGACCTTTAAAAAACGCGTAACTCAGCGGAAGATATATTCAACGAGAGACGATGCAAAGACGGAGATATTCAATTTTATTGAGATGTTCTACAATCCGATTAAACGACATAGTCACACTGGAGGTGTTTCTCCAGCGCAGTTTGAAGAAGACTATTTTTCCAGGCTAGTAAGTGTCTAGTAAAGTCTGGGAAGTCCACGGTACCGTTTATACATAGTTGATTTATTAATCGCCAGATTATCGCTGAATGGCAGTTAGGTTGGCAGTACCTTCAAATTGTATTGGGCGATTATTGCCGGTCAATCCAGGTGAGTCTTAGGGGTGCGTGACTGTGTCAGTTTGAATCGATGGTGGGGACGCTCGAGGTGGATTGGGAGCCTGACTCTCTACGGCAGCTAATTACACCTATATAGTAGCTCATCGAAAAAACCCCGCCCATTGCTGGGCGGGGCTCCCATTAGTCAGCGCCGTTCAGATCCAGCGTCACTGACAACGCGATTGTTCTTGGCGCTCCGATCCACGCACCACCGCCCGAGATCCCACCCAGGTAGCTCTCGTCAGTCAGGTTGTTAATGACCAGGTTAAACGCCATTCCACGCATTACACCGGGCAGGTCTTTGGGTGTGTAATTCATGTAGACATCGGTAGTGGTATAGGCATCCGCTTTCCAAGTATTACTAACGTTGACAAACCGATTATCAGTAAATTTACTGGAAATGCCAGCATTAAACGGCCCTTTACGCCAATCAATAGCCGCAACGTACATGTTGTCGGGCATATTTATTACGTCATTACCAGGCACTATACCAACAGCGGAATCTACCTGCGCATCACCTGTTCCCAGATACTTAGACTTATTGTTAGTGTAAGAAAGGTACACAGAAACAGTTTCGGTCAGGTCAAGACTGCCAGACAGCTCTAAACCACTGGATTCAACACCACCAGCATTAAAGTAGCTGCCGTCTGTGCCAATCAGGTAGTCGGGACCTGCTACAGTATTTGCAGCAAGGAAGATTACCCGGTTCTCAAAATTGATGTCGTAGTAGGTCGCAGACACCTTGAGTCGATCATTAGAGTAACGCGCACCAATCTCGACATTTTCTGCCGTCTCGGGCGCCAACGTGCCCAGGTTAGAGTCCGGGCGCTCAAGGATATCGTCAGACAGGGCCGAGAAATTTTCCGAATAGCCACCAAATATCTCAAGCCCATCTACTGGCAATCGCCATATTCCGCCACCCGAAAAGAGCACATCAGAGTCAGAATTTAAATTAACATTTGCACTGGCACCAAAATTATCGCGGCGGTCAATATCAACGAGGAACTGTTTAACACCAAAGTTAAGCGTGACATCACCCACGTCTACTGAGTCTTCAACATACCATTTAAACGTAGTTTGCGGGTACTCGCGATCATACTGGGTCCAATAGGGCGTATGGTTAAAGTCAAAGCCAACCCGCGTGTCATTGATCTTCTGCCAGGTACGGGTCTCGCCGCGTAAATAGTCTTCATACCAGACACCAGCACGTATATTGTTCTCAATACTGCCAACCATAAGGTTCCAGGCGATATCAGCCGTCAAACCGGTTCGTTCCTTTTCATAATTGGTATGCCGGTATGACTGCACGGGAATAGCGCCTGCAGGATAACAAGCCGGGTCATATTCTGGTCCCGCGCCGCCGTACGGGAAGGTAATGGATGACACGCAACCTGCCGCTGGAGCAAGTGCCACACCGGCACCATTAACAAAATATATTCGACCTAATGGTGGGCCACCATTAACATTATTGCTGTTTAGCTCTGTTTGCGCAGCACCGGCGCCATCATTAGTCACATCAACAATATAGGGTGGTACCCAGTCGCCCCGGCCCTCATTATTGTGATAGTAGAATGCGCCTGATACATCAACGTTATCACCAAATGGCAGTTCGATTTTCACATAGGAAAAGAGGTTTTCGCGCAGCGTTGACCAGCCTTTTCTATACAATTGGTCAACGTATGGCAGGCCTGTCCAAGTGTCAGTTAATTGATCAGATACCGGATTGGCAAGAAATTCTTCTGGAGAGAACAATCGTTGGTAATTGTCTTCGTGGGTATCGTCGTACGCCAGGTAGCCAGTCAATTTCAATGAATCTATCTGAGAGATGATTTTCCCCGCAAAGTGGACGCGCTGATTCTCAGCTGCCCCGTTAACCCAGTCGGTGGCCTCCTGGTGGGATGCTGACACCCAGGCATACGTTTCGCTATTAAACAATTGTCCCGTGTTATAACGCATAAAGTAGCGCTTGGCATCAAATTGCCCGCCGGTTGCCGAGACAAGCAGGCCCGCTTCACTGTCGGGATCACTGGTAAGAAAGTCCAGCGTGCCACCCAACGCCTCGTTAGATCGTGAAGAAATATCCGCGGTTCCCTGAGATACATTAACACCCGCAATATTTTGGTTATCGATAAAGCGATTGGCTTTTGCGCCACCCCCATAATTTGAATTGCCATTTGGTAAGCCATCAATTGTCATGCCGATTTGCTGATCGGACAAGCTCACCTGAAAGCCACGCATTGAAATCGTTGTGGACCAGTCATCGAACCCATAGGTATCACCCTCTTGAATGGAGATGCCTGGCAGATTATCGATCAAAGATAGCGGGCTTGTGATAGGTGTTTGTTGATTGAACATGCTTGCGGTCACTGCATTGTTTGCAAAAATGGTACTTGTGCCAATAACGGTAACTTCCTCCATCATGCCATCGTCAGCAATGAGGGTTGCAGATTCAACGGCAGCGAGTGTTGCCAGGGCAATGGCTGCCCACAAAGGGTTCCTCATAGGTATCTCCTAAATGATATCAATGTGTTTTCACTATACGAGTTAGCGGCGCTCTTTAGCCGTGAGCATTATGCTGCTTCGAGGTTGCTTTGCCATTCGCGACAAGAGGAATTAACCAAAGCTTAATCAGTTTCTAGGCAAAACGCGGGGAACTCTCAAAAGTGTTTATACGATGTCTACAAGCCCCCGATATCTTCACCGGTTGTTTATCATCACACTCATTTAAGTCGATGAGGATAGAAGCACACCGGTTTTGCATGGCGCTCGTCCTCAGGGTGGCTTACGTGCCGCAAAAGCATCTCGTTACTAAAAGGAGCCCAAAAATCAGTTGATTTTATGGAGACTTAACATAAAGGGGGACATCTTTGTTGTGGCTTAACATTCTAGCGGCACTATGCTGTTGTTTCCCCCAAGAGACAGAAGGTATCTAATACCTTCACTTTGAATGCCGCAGGGTCCATCATTCGGATCCTGCGGTTTTTTTTGTTTACATTGTGAATTACTCTTGGGAATCTCTAATTAGGTTAATGTTTGTGCCCATGTCGAAATCGATTTGGATGCGAATTTCGAGTCCACTTCAAAAGCTGCGTCGCTGTAAGGCCGTCTAAATTTCTGAGGAGGAAAGTGTTGGGCAGTCGCGTCATGGGAAATAGTTGTTCAAAACAGTTACACAGCATTAAAATTGTGTTCAGGCCGGCCTAAGCGGCTCAATCTATTTAGCCTCACCACCAAACTGGCTAGCGACAGCCAGGTCTATGACAAGGGCTTACACCCGGGATGTCATCCCGACATTTTTTTCGCCCCTCAGCACTGAGCACCTTAACGAACATGAAGACACAGGCGTGAAGAGTGTCGACATTGCGCTCACCCGGACAAAGGATGAGGTATTTGGCGGCGAACTGTCTGCCGGCCCCGATGCCAGCCCTCTATGACCGCTTTGTAGATTAATCAAATCTTTAACGTTTTCCTCTGCTAGATTAGCTAACTTGAGCGCTAGAAATTTCATGAGACGCACACAATGCCAATTGTAAATCGACGTCAGGTAGTCGCAGGGTTGCTGGGCTTGCCAGTGGTCCTGCTCAACCTTCCGAGTAGCATACAGGCTGCCGGAAAATCTTATTTTATACACGGCGTTGCCAGTGGCGACCCAACCCATGACAGTGTTGTACTGTGGACGCGGATTGAAGCAGACCAGCCTGTTGATGTTGCATGGGAGGTGTCGCAGGACGTGGGCTTTCGTAAGATTGTCCAGCAGGGTGTCTTCAGCACAAACTTGCAACGTGACTACACGGTCAAGGTCGTTGCTGACCAGCTTAAACAAGGAACCGCCTACTTTTATCGGTTTACGCACAACGGTGTTAGGTCTGTCACGGGGCGCACCCGGACAATGCCAACAGGCAGCCTGAACCGGCTATGTATCGCCCTGACCTCATGTTCAAACTATTCTTTTGGCTACTTTAACGGCTACGACGCCATAGCCCGCGACGAGGCGGTGGAATATGTGCTGCACACAGGTGATTACATTTATGAATATGCCGCCGATGGCTGGGGTGGCACAACGGCGCGCCAGATTGGCCGTGAACATAAGCCCGCCAACGAGATTGTGTCACTCAGTGACTACCGCCAGCGCCACGCACAATACAAGCGGGATGCCGGCTCCCTTGCCATGCATGCTGCCAAGCCCCTGTTGGCACTATGGGACGACCATGAGTCAGCCAACAATCCCTGGTCTGGTGGCGCCCAAAATCATCAAGCGAATGAAGGGATCTGGGCACATCGCAGGTCTGCTTCCCTGCGGGCCTACTATGAGTGGATGCCCATACGTGACCCCGCACCGGGGCAGGACCCGGCCTCACTCTGGCGTAACTATGTGTTCGGCGATCTTGCTTCACTGGTCACCATGGAAACGCGACATACCGCCAGAGCCGAACAGATAAACTACGCCGATCATATGGCGTCGATCAAAACCCAGGAAGATGCCAGGCGTTTTGAGCGCGAGGTCCTTGGCGCGCCTGACAGACCCATGATTTCTGCGCAGATGGCAGAATTTGTGACCAGCGCCCTGCAGTCATCACTAAAGTCCCAACAGCCATGGCGACTGATCGGCAATGCAATACCTATGGCAAAAATTCGGGTACCGGACGTCAGCGCCCAGGGAATTAGTATGCCGGTGAGTGAATCGGTGGTTCCTGGTGCGCAGGCTGACCTGGTGTGGAAAGGCAAATACAACTTGCCGTTTTATCTGGACACCTGGGATGGCTACCCCTGGGCACGCGAGGCCTTTTTTGATCTGTGCCGCAACGTCGGCGCGGCTGACCTGTTTGTGTTAACTGGCGACAGCCACAGTTTCTGGGCGAATGAGCTACAGGACGATAACAGCCGGAAGATGGGCATTGAGATTGGCACAGCAGGTATTTCGTCTCCTGGGGACTTCCTCGAATCTGGTTTCGACAAGGATACCGCGCTGCAGCTGGACCAGCTTTTTGCCCAGCAGAATAAGGAAGTACGCTGGACCGACAATTTCCACCAGGGTTATGTTCGCATCGAATTTAATCGTGAATCAGCGCAGGCCACCTATCTGGCGGTTAGTACTGTGTTAAAGCCAGAGTATACTGTTAGTACTGTCCGCTCCGAAATCATTCGCCACCAGAATGGGTCTTTGGCTTACGATGAGTAGATCGCCAGCGCCAGCCTGGCGCTATGCCCAACCCGTGACTACCAACAATGCCCAGGTGGGTGAGCTAATAGAACAGCTGTACACTGCCCTGAATGAGACGCTGGCCTATGAGACAGCCTATCATCTTAATGTGCAGCGATTAAAGTCGCTGCACTTGCCGGTCATTGCTGATAGTAATGGCAGATATTTGTCGCTAGGTCTCGAAAGGAATACCGATGTTTTTTAAGCGTCTATCCGATTTTTTCTCCGAAAATTTTACCGCCACCGTATCAATATTGTCGGTGTGGTCCATTGCAGACAGCAGCCAACAGCTAGGCTCCGGCGAATGTCGCTTAGATGGTCAGCCTCCGATCGGTTGCAACGACGATGACTTCTGAAGACACAGTTACGACTGCCGCAGATACGCCTCCCGACGCAGTGGCCCATGCCGCAGATACCCCGCGTATGATACTGTCGGTTGGTTCGGCGGCATTTCTGGTGTATTTCTGCATGTATGCCTTTCGCAAGCCCTTTACTGTGGGCCTGTTTGATGAGGTGGATGTCTGGGGTTTTGATTACAAAATCATTTTGATTCTGGCCCAGGTGCTAGGTTATGCCTGCTCCAAGTTTATTGGCATTACGGTGATATCGGCGATGTTGAAGCGGCAACGCGCCTTTATGATTCTGGGTCTGGTGGCGGCTTCAGAGTTGGCGTTGCTGGGTTTTGCCCTGGTAGATGCACCATACAACATTGCTTTCCTGTTCTTGAACGGCTTGCCCCTGGGTATGATCTGGGGCGTGGTGTTTTCCTATATTGAGGGCCGGCGCACTACGGAGTTGTTGGCGGTGATTCTTAGTTCCAGCTTTATCATGTCGTCAGGAATTACCAAGTCTGTGGGTAAGTACCTGATGGTGAATATGCAGGTCAGTGAATATTGGATGCCGTTTGCCACGGGAGCGCTGTTTATTCTGCCAATGATGTTTGCGGTGTGGTGGCTTGAGCAGACCCCCGTGGTGTCTGTGGAAGATCAATTGCTGCGCCACAAGCGCGAACCCATGAGCGGGGAAGATCGGCGGACGCTGTTTTTTGGTATCTGGCCGGGCATGATTGCCCTGGTGGTGATGTATTTTATTCTTACCGCGTTCCGCGATTATCGAGATAACTTTGCCGCTGATATCTGGAGCGAGATTGGCATGGCGCAGAATGTCCGGGTGTTTGCCGAAACAGAGATTATTATTGCGGTGATTTCTTTGGGACTGATGGCATCGCTGTTTTTTGTCCGCAATAACATTCTCGCGGTGAAGCTGGTGTTGCTGCTGATGATTGCGGGCCTGGTGTTGCTGGGTGCCGGTACCTATTTTTACCAGGCGCAGATTTTAAAAGCTCCGTTTGTATGGATGGTGCTGATTGGTCTTGGCGCCTATGTCGCCTACATTCCTATGGGCAGCATTCTGTTCGAGCGTATTATTGCCAGCTTGCGCTATCGCAGTAACGCCGGTTTCCTGATTTATATTGCCGACACAGCGGGTTATGCCGGCAGCATCCTGTTGTTGTTGTATAAGGAGCTTTTCTTTCACGAGGTATCGGTGATGGAATTTTTTATTGTCTTCAGTTATGCCACTTCGGGCGTGGGTATTGTCAGTCTGTTGTTCTGTTATCGCTATTTTGACCTGCAGTTGCGGGCTTCAGCGGGGCAGGATGAAGCTGCTTTAATGGCTCAGGCTGCTACTCAAACAGCCACTGTTTGATGTCATCACGGTTGGCGATGATGATCTACTGAGCCTCGGGGACACTGCTTACAACATTGTCATTAATACCCAGTTGTTGCAGCGCATACTGCACCAGTGTGGCGCGCAGGCGCAGGGTCAAAACGCCACACTGCATACCATAGTCGTCTGCAACCACCTTGCGTTGTTTGGCGCTCAGGCGGCTGTCGGGTTTGATCTTGAGGGTGATGATGGTGTTCCAGTCTTTGTCGTTCATCTCATTGTGGGCTGAGATATCCATGATGTCCGGCGTACCCTGAAGCGGCTGAGGACAAAGTCACGGTAATCCTGGTTTTTTTCACACCAGGCCCGAACGTGCCAACGCAGGCCGCTGAAAACAATGGTATGGGGCGCAATCACCCGGCCTTCGGAGGATAGTAAATTCAAATCACATTTATCCGTGTTGGAAAAGTATCCTGATTGGAGTTTTTTACTAAAATAATTCTGTTTGGTAGTTTTTTTAGCGGAATAACCTTTGTACCAAAATATAGAACCATAACAAAGATGAGATACCTCTCACCGTAAGGTTATCGCAGCCAACCATGGATGCTAAAATCACGGCTATTAATTTTGGAGGCATCTGGATGGCTCACGGATTTAAGACAGGTGGCCGTCAGGTCGGAACACCCAACAAGAACCGTACCAGCCGACCTTTTAGGTGCGCGGGCTACAATGATTCCATCAACGCTGCTTTTATCAATTTGATTTATCACTATAAAAAACAACGGGCTGTGAGGCCCGTTGTTTTCTATCTACATCCATCTGATCCTATCGACTATTAGAAACTGTGACGAACCTCAAGACCGAATCGTCTTGGCGCACCCCAGTAATCAGCGGTCATACCTAAACTGGCATCAGTACCACCAATCTCTACATTACCGGATTGGTTGAGCATCGTTGTGACATAGGATTTATTCGCCAAGTTAGCACTCCAGAGCGCGATACTAGTTTGCTCATCGCTCAAAAACCAATTAACTCGCGCATCGATTAGCCAGTAACTATCAGCATAGCCTGAAGGTGTATTTTCTAGCGTATAACTGGTTTTATCTCTAAAGCTTGCACCAATCGAGGATACTAGCTCACCGTTTTTAGCGAGTGGCAAGATATGCAACAAGCTGATATCACCCGTCACACTAGCGCCACTGCCAAACTCAATATCGCTTAAATCGCGGGTAACAATCACACTTGAAATACTGCCGTCATCCTCGGTGACTGTTACGTTATCGTCAACGGTGAAATTGTTGTATTTACCTTTTATGTAACCACCGGTAACACTAAGGCTCAAGGTATCTGTTAATTGTCCAATCAACTCTAGCTCTAGACCGTTTAAGGTTGCCTCCTGAGCATTAATCAAATCGGCAGTTGGCTGACCATTAACAATACGACCCACCGTTAACTGCTGATTTTTATACTGGTTGGTAAATGCGGTTGCGTTAACACGCAAGTTGCCATTCATCAGATCTGACTTGACGCCAAATTCAAAATTATTAGACACCTCCGGCAAATACGGGCGCATTCTAACATCCTGATTAAAGCCACCACTGGAGTATCCCACACTGTAGCTACCATATAACATCAGATCATCAGACATCTGATAGCTCAGTATTGCGCGAGGGGTCGTTTTTGAATAAGACACATCTTGATTACATCGATCGCTCGCCGATATAAACACACCAGGCGCGACTTCTGTTGTCGGCATACCTGGGCAAAAATAGGCGGGGTCGAAAGCGCCACCATACAATGTTTGAATACGAATGAAGTCACGATCATCTTTGGTGTACCGGACACCTAAAGTCAGATCGAGCTTCTCGTTAAAGGAATAGGTCGCCTCAGCAAAGAAGGCCTTATTTTTATTTACAACATCGTATGCCTGATTGCGACTACCATAGAGTTGCGCGCCCTGTGCTGCCGCACCCAATCTGCCACCCGCGGGTGTTGGCGTATAGAAAAATGGCCACTGAGCAGGGCTAGGTGCTGCCACACCGCGGAAAAGTGGTACATCCAGGCTTTCTTGAGATTTTTCTTCAAACCAGTAGGCTCCGACTATCCAATCGAAGTTATCAGTGCCACCTGCCAAACGAAGTTCCTGAGAGAAAATGTCATGCTTGCTCTGATTATTCAGAATTTCGAGAAAATTGACGGTAGGCCCATTACCCATCACCCAACCCCACGTGCCGTTAAAATTCTGAATATCACGCTGAGCAGTAATTGACGTCACTTCGACTCCACCAAAGTCATAAATCAAAGTTAACGCATAGGCATCGACGTCACTAGTAGCATTCTCGTTGTCGGTTGTGTCAATAGAAACCTGCTGACTGGTGTTCTCACAATTTTCCTTCATATCGCCGTAGACGCCGAATATGACTGCCAATGATGGCAAACCGCCCAGAGCAAGGGCCCCAAATGGATCGGCTGGCCCTGTAAATCGACAACTGTCTAAAGGTGCCCGTTCATCCGCTTCAAAATGATCCCAGGTTAGCTGCGCCTCAAGATCACCTACATCCCAGAGCAAAGATGCGCGGTAGGACATGGAGTCTTCATTGCCACGATCTTTACCAGTATACGAGTTGGTAATGATGCCGTCGGCCTCTTTACCGGTAACCGAGAATCGCGCGGCCAAGGATTCACTTAGCGGGATGTTCAAAACGACGCCATAATTCTGCTGGCCATCATTGCCCAAGCCGACTTTTACATTAGCTTCAAATTCTTGTGTCGGTTGGTTATTGATAATCCGGAGCAGGCCTGCCGTGGTGTTGCGACCAAACAAGGTGCCCTGAGGCCCCCTAAGCACTTCCACCCGCTGGACATCATTAAAGTCTAATAAGCCGCCCTGAGGTCGACTCAAATAAACGCCATCAACATAGATGCCAATCTTCGGGTCCTGGGTTGAAGACCAGTTTCCCTGGCCGATACCCCGCATGAATATTTGTACCGCCGTACCATTAACTGCGCTGTAGTCAATTGAGGTGTTAGGGTAATCCCCCCATTACTAATCGAAGTTAAAAGTAGTGGTTAGGCCGCCATGGCCAGTCTTTGTTTCTGCGTTATGCCGCCAATAGCCATATTCCGCCGTTCGTGATTATAGGTCCAAGGCCAAGTCGTCGCAAAGTTCTGAACCTCACTGATCGATAAAAACAGATAGTGTGCTGACTAGTTAGACCTCAACGTCAGGTTTGACCTATCCCCCAAACATTAGACCGAAGACGAAGATGAGATACCTCTCACCATCCGGTTATCGCAACGAACGATAGACGCTAAAATCCGTCTATCTATTTTGACGGCATCTGGATCGCTCACGGAATTTAAGACAGGTAGCCATCAGGTCGGAACACCCAACAAGAACCGCACCGCACTGCGCGAAAGGCTGGCGTCTAATTACCCAGATTACGACCCGCTGATAGCGTTAGCCGAAATCGCTTTAGATCAGTCAAATGATTTGAGTGTTCGAATCGACTGCCACAAAACAATCGCGACCTACGTTCATCCTAAGATGAGAACTTCAGCGACAGTTGAGGAAATGGACTCGAATATCGTGATCAATATCGTTAATCCGCACGCATCGGTCTCAGGTACGGGCTAGTGGCCATGGAGAGGTTTTTGCTTAAACCAATGGCTTAACGACCCGGCTAAAATTATGCAAGGGCGGGTGTTTAGTTGCGATTTGCGAAAAGACCAACTACAGCTGCCACTAAAGGCTGACCAGCCGCTCCTCGTAACTCGTAACCCGCAACTCCTATCCCGCAACTCCTATCCCGCCTCTGGCGTCTAATGATGCCCGGGACTCACAACCACCGGCCGCCCGCCGCGCACCAGTTCGACACAGTTTGCTGGCTCATACCTTTCCATCAGATCCCGCACCAGGCCACTGCGGACGATATCATCACGGCTGAATTCATGAACATAGACATCATTGAGCCCGGCGACGCGCTTGACCGCATCGGCAAGGCCGTTCTGGCCGTGGATATCACTTTGCTTGATGTCACCATTCACTACAATCTGGCAGTGTTCACCAATGCGGGTCAGGAACATTTTCATCTGCGCAACAGTCGTGTTCTGGGCTTCATCCAGAATCACAAAAGTGCCCTCGCCAAATGTCTTGCCACGCATATAGGCCAAAGGCGCGGCAACAATGCGGCCGTGCCGCAAATGGTAATCTACTGCACCAGATCCCAGTCGTTGGTTAAGTGTGTCTCGAACCGCCTCAATATAAACCGCATATTTTTCGTCCACGTCCCCTGGCAGAAAGCCAAGTTGTTCGCCAGCTTCCACCGCCGGGCGGGTGAGAATAATGCGCTCTACTGTACCTGCAAGCAGGGCGTCTGCTGCGACTGCAGCTGCACAATAGCTTTTACCGGTGCCCGCAGGACCAATGCCAAATGTCAGGCTATGGGTTTTGATGGCATTAATATAGTTTTGCTGGGCAAGGGTTCGGGCTTCGAGGGGCAGTTTGCAACGTTGGACTTTATAGGCTGTTTCGTAGTTGGGTGCCTGGACCTGCAGCGGTTCAAAACCGCCAGCGCCAGATCGAGCTCTGGCCTGTTGTTCATAGCTGTTGGGTTGACAGCGTCTGTCGTGGTTTTGGCGTTTACTCCTGGCGGAGGATTTAGGGTCAGTTTTTGGTTCGTATCGGACTCGGGATTTTTTCGCCATAATTCAACCATACCTTTTCAGTAAGAGAAAATGTGGAAAAGAAAAATATTGGGTCTAATTGTAAAATCTTCCTTTCTGAGCCTGTCTTTCTGTGCATAGCTTTCTGTGCATAGCTTTCTGTACATAGCTTTCCATACATGGCTGTTGCCTTTCCCAGGGCATTTATTGGTGCATTTATTGGTGCATTTAATGGTGCATTTAATGGTGCATTTAATGGTGCATTTAATGGTGCGTTTACTGGAGCACTTACGGTGACATATTCCTGCTTTTATAAGCGCGCAAAAACCACAAAAGCTTATGAAAGTTTGTGAAAGCTTGCGCCGTTTTTAATCCATCCTCGCTCCTGACTTAGTGTCTTAAGGGGCATTCTGCTACTGCCGCCGAGCGGCTGCAACCACAGATTTGTTAATATTCACAACGCTGCAAAAACGGGGCCATGTCTTGAATTTTCAGCAGAAATCCCAGACCGTTCAACAGCCATTCAGCGCCAGCCCGCAGATAACGGCCAGGCACACAAATACCGAACATGGACCTGCCCCGGAATTTTCGAGAAGATAGTTTAAGGTCGTCAGGAAATGTCCAAACAAGGTGCAAAAAAATCGGAGTGCGCGTCAATTGCGCAACAATCATGGGATGGCAAACAGGTCGCTATCTGCCCCTGATGGTGTTTATTCCACTACTGCGGTTATCGCAATCTCTACGGTAAACTGTGGGGCGGCAATCTTCGACTCAACACAGGTGCGGGTTGGTGTTGCACCTGGCACAACCCATTTGTCCCAGACACTGTTGAGGCCCGCAAAGTCAGCCATGTCCGCCAGCCAGATGGTGGCAGTCAGTAATTTTGACTTGTCTGTGCCGGGATGTATATGGAGGCTTATAGCGCCTCAGCGACTGCGACCGAAATGAAGAACACCACCGATTCGTTGGTCAAGCTGCACGGTTTGGCTGCACCAGACAACGCAACGCAAGTAAACATCAACATTAATGGCACCAAGCAGCTCGAACGTATGAGTGATGAAGATCTGTTGCGTATCGCAGGTAAAGAACTCGACTACTTAGAACCCAAAGGAGACTAATTATGGTAGCCCCCCCATTACTAATCGAAGTTAAAAAGGGATGATTACCACAAAGCATGCAAAGGTATATGAGGGGCTCTTTAGCGAGAATACATATATCGGAGAAGAGTCTGTAGATAAGTAATCGTTATCATTAATTATAGAGATATTAGTCGTCGAAAATTATCTGATTGGACACCATTATAGAGCGTCAAAACGGACTATTTAATGTAACAAAGGATGTAACAAAAAGTGGATTTTAAACCAATATAAACCAATAAAATCAATTACTTAAATGGCATTAACAGTTCCCGCCGCCTCCACCATTTAACGAAGGTCAACTGTTCTCAGTTGGCCTTTTTAATGCGTATAGCTGCATGTTCTCTAGAGCTTCTGCGCCTGTTTGTGTAAGTCACCGATTCCTGCACAATCGCCTTTCAGCCTATTTGCAAGTGTTTCCAGACTATCCCCGTCTCTCAGGGCTACGTTAGCCGCTACTCTTCCACTACGCCACCACGCCACCACGTCAAGACAACGATTAACAGTATTCTTATCGCTATATTTTTCTGCCTATTGCTCGCGAACTCACCACAGCGTTCTATTGCTGCGCTGCTTAATTGCAACTAACCCGCAGGTGATGAGCCGCGCGCTGACTATAGTACATCGTCTTATCAGCACCTTTTTGATAAGACGATCGGGAAGAACTGTGAAGTCGGCGCTCAGAGCGGCTTTTCCCTGCACACAGGCGTAGCCTGTAAATCGAACCAACGCAAAAATCTCGAACGCCTTATGCCGGTATCTCACGCATCCTGCCCCCTTAACTTTAACCGCAGTCGTGATGGCGGCTCGGTTGACCTTGATCATTATTCAAGCGAAAAACATGCAGCACAATCTACCCACGACTCAAGACGTCTGTCGCTGCATAAGATCAATCTTGACCGTCAGAAAAAGTGGCTTTCAATGGAGAAACAAAATCAAGGAGAAATGTATGGATATGCAAAAACCGCGATTGTTCTTCAGCGTAGTGCTAATGGCGATTATCGCTCCGCTAAATGCCTTTGCCGTCGATATCGGCGGCCCAACCGCCGAGGCATGGGTGACCGCCGGCGCCGCTGAGGGCATCGGGGTTACGCTCGTAGCAATCCCCGCCAATGAGGCTTCACACGCATACAGCGGTTCAGGGGTAGATGCAGTTTTCGATGCGCCGGACCGGGACGGCCTCAGCCGGGGCACTTTGGGCCTCGGTGTAGACAACACCCTGATCAAAAACGGTGACCCAGGGGTTAGCTCCAAACCCTCCGAAATTGGCTATTACCAAAACTCCAACATTTGCGGAGACGGTAAGGCCCTGGGCGCAAATTGCGGCGATGAACTCCGCGTTGGGCTTGACCAGGGAGTATATGGCGGCGCTGTCGAGGTGTCATTGTTTTATGGCTCGGAAGAATCGGGTGAAACCCTGGCTGTGCAGCTCTACAGGGACGATGTGCTCGTTTACGACTCAGTCGAAGGCCCTGCGAACAATGGCAGTTTCAATAGTCCCGCACTCAATCCGGGTAAATTCACTTTTGAACTGGGGGATACGTGTTGGGATGAGATCCGATTCTTCGGTGATGAGCGCATTGTCAACGATGCTGCTGACTATCTCGTGGAGGGTATCAGCAACCTGACCGTTTGTGAGGACCCGCCCGAAATCAGCTTTACCCAAGGCTTCTTCGGCAGTTCGCCCCAGGGTGAAGCAATGGTCGCGGGTTTGATCAACGATAATAATTGTGCGGATATCAACACCATCCTCGCCAGCATCGGCGCCATCGAAGAAACCCTAGACTGTCTCGTTCCGGCAGAAGAAACTGAGAGCGACTTGTCGCATTTCCTGACCGGTACAGTAGGAGCCGGCAAGGAAAAGGGAGGCGAGATCGGTTTTCTCCCTGCGGGTTTTGCGCCTAATCACAATCTCGCCGCCCAGAAGATCACGGCGCTTCTGAATATGGAGCTGGAGGGCGGCATTAACGCTGGGAACTTCCTCAACATCGATCTGGTGGACGGTCTTGACCCGATCCTGACCACCGGTGGCCAACTGGGCACTTGTGATGACTTGTTGCCGTTGGACCCGGGCCCTGATGGCATCTGCGACAATTTTACGATCGCGTTAAATGCGCTTGGCGAGGTTGTGGCACTCCTCGATGGGGAAGGTACCACCGTCGGTGACGTGCTGGATGTAGGGGACGCTTACATCCAACTCGAGGGTGAAAACGTCGATCCTACGGACACCGTCTTCATCAATGGTGTTGTGGTCACTGTCGAGCAACTCACCAAGATCCTGGGAATGATCAACGAGTCCTATGACGCCGGCACACAGACCGGCTTCGTGACGGTCTCCGACGTCGACTGACCATCAACCCGGCCCGGTTCGCATCCGCTGAACCGGGCCTATTTCAGGGAACAAAGCCGCGTGCCAGAGTCGGCTGACGGCGATTGAAGACTTAAACACGCATAAACATCTGCCCTCAACCAAAGGCAGTAGGTGTCAGTTTAAGCATCGCACAAAAAATCATTACTTGAAGACAAGCTTCCGAAAAGGCGCCACGCCGACGGTATCCCCACGCGCACAGAACGTTTCCTTATCTTGCTAGCACATACGATTGGCACCGTGTCTAACGATATAAACAGAGCGGCTCGCAACGCTCTCGACAGTATGTTCAATCACATCGTGACTACTTACGGGTACAACAGGAATCAGACGCTCGTGATTGCTAGCGTAGCGGTCGACCTGCGCATTACTCAATTGGTGGACGCTCCCAATGTCGGTGTAACCGCAATACTGCCGCTTAACATTTTTGTTGGCGAAGCAGTGAGATCTAAACCACCTTCACAAAGACTTAATCCTGAATAAATTCCTAATCACACTAACTCTGCTCTGTTTCGACTGATGCTACAGATGCCTATGATTTAATCCCCTCCACAGAAGCTGTACACGGCGTTAAGCGACATTCAGTTGCTCACATTGTGTCGGGCTTAAATATCCTATCGCACTATGGCGACAAGCTTAATTATACTCGACCTTTGTATATTCGAAGATTGCCTGGCGCATCTACTCTATAGATGATGATTAAATGCGGGTAACAACTAGCCTGACACGAAGGGGTAGCCATTCATCATTCAACACATATTCGGCAATCCAAAGCCGTATTCAAGGCAGTAAAGGATGTAACAAAGACGGGGTTTTAAAATTTTTTAAACCTATATTAATCGATGGATTAAAGTCTAAATTCAGTTTCCGCCGTCTCCACCAAAAAGTCGTAAACTGTCGAAAGCATTTCAGGTTATTGTGAAAATAGTCATTGTCTTTCGCTAGTGAGGTACATAAGTGAGATACATAAGTGTTTGATACCCTATCTACCTTGTTAGATCACGCCACGGTAGCTGGTATTTCCAGACCTAGATTCACCGAAATTTCGCAGCACTTGAAAGCTTCCCGGTTAATGCACTCTGAATGCGCATGCAGTCTGGTGAGTTTTTATGAGCTTATCGAGATAACTTTCCGTTACATCAGACACTCTGCCTTTACACAGCCACTAACAGCGCGCAATTCACAACCCTGTTTCGTATACTTAGGCCTTACTAACGCTTTTAAGGCCACTTCACGATGATTAAGAATATATTGCAGCCCACGGCTAATCAGGTACGAAGCTTTCGAGACCGTAAAACCGGGGAGCCGATCGCGATGCTCAATCTGCTGCAATTCAAAAATCATGCGGTCTATGAAGATGGCCGAGAATCAGACCTCACGGGCGAGGCCGCCTACAAGCTTTATGGCCAAGCATTTGAGCGAATCATGGGACCCAAGGGAGCCAAGGTGCTTTACAGCGGCGAAGTGCGCGGTTTCTTGATTGGTGAAGGTGAAGGCGCCTGGGATGCCATGGCCCTTATCCAATATCCTTCAACGGAAGTTATGCTCGCCATGTGGCGTGATGAAGAATATCAGCAGGCACAGCTGCATCGAGCAGCGGGACTGGAAGGACAGTTGCTTATCGAATGTGGCCCAGGCTTCTCGTTCGCTTGAGTCTCACCCCTGCTGCATTGCTTCGCTGCTTTTGACCATGCCAAGCCTTACACTCTTGGATGGAACATAAGATCCACAGCCTCAACATACTATGTGCCTATTCCGACAGGCAATGAGCGACGTCCAGCGAGGTTGTGAGTTGACGGTTTTTCTCGAGG